>ENA-UOJD01000048-UOJD01000048.1-human-gut-metagenome-genome-assembly--contig:-P48-NODE-48-length-197576-cov-47.078027_pt1 | contig 197576 bp, 165 predicted proteins | sample MGYA00242342_ERZ723889 | MGnify/ENA metagenome assembly ERZ723889 | reverse complement strand
CTATGGAACCCGTTATGGGAGATTTGGTAGATTTTTAGTCAACTAGCCATACCCCGTCAGCATGAACTGACCTTTTTCACCGTTTCGAGCATCCACCTCTCGGCGAATCGCATCCCAGAGATTCGGTGCAAGTTGCCACTCGTCAAGCAATCGAGGCACTTCGCCCTGCAAAATGAGCTTTGGATCCAGCCTTGCAAGCTCGAGTGTTCGCCCTGGCTCCATATTGAGAACGCTTGCTGCCTGCTGCAATGCCGTGGTTGATTTGCCACACAATTTTGGCCCTTCTATCAACACCGCACCCATTGTCATAAGGCGACGCTTGAGCATCGTATCGACTATGCGCTTTCTGTATTTGAGCTCGCTCATTTTCTATTTGGCCGATTTTTATTTAACCAGTTGGCCAAAATTTATTGCACTACTTGGCTTTTTATCTGACTAACGCCAGAAGACCGCCTGCGTGAGCTGGCGGATGAATGGCGTTCGAGCTTTGGTGAAAGTATACAAAAATCCTTCTTTTTGGTAGGATCGCGTGTATGAAAGTCAACTGCGCCTACAAATTCGAACTCATTCTGAAGCCCGAACAGCGGGCTAAGTGTGCTCAGTTTGTGGGTAATTGCCGCTACGTCTATAACAAGGCAGTTGAAATTCAGCTTCGGCAGCTTGAAACCAAACAGCCTTTTGTTTCCTACAAGGAACTGGCTTCTCAGCTGGTTGGCTGGAAGAAGGACGATTCAAGTCTCTGGTTGTCTGAATCACCAGCCCAGACCTTGCAGCAGACACTCAAGGATCTTGACCGAGGACTGATGTGCTTTAAACAGCGTAAAGGCGGCATGGTTCGGTACAAAGCCCGTGGTGACTGTGACTCGTTTCGTCTGCCTCAGCTTCTTGACGGTGACTTTGACGAGGCCAACGCCCGTATCCGCATTCCCAAAATCGGGTTTGTAAGGTACCGCAAATCACGCGACATTCAGGGAAAAGTCAAAAATCTCACGATTTCCATTGAAGCCGGACGCTGGTATGTATCCGTCTGTACGGAAATTGAGAATTTTCAGCCACAGGCAACACGAGACGGTGAAGTCGGCATTGACCTTGGCATTGTCCGTACCGTTCAGTTGAGCGACGGCACGGTCTATCGGCTGGACGTAAACGAAATCAAAAAGCTCGAAGACAGAATCGCGGTTTACCAGAAGCAGCTTGAGAGGAATAAAACCTCAAGGCAGAAACTGGCAAAACTGGGCAAAGCGGCTGACTTTGGCAAGAAAGTCCCGAGCCGCAAGCGCAGGAGACTGAAAGAAAAGATTGCCAACTTGTACCGACGCATTCGCAATATCCGCAAGGACTTCATGTTCAAAACTGCCAGAGCCATAGCGCAGAAGTATGGCTGGGTGGCAATCGAAGATCTGCAAGTTCGGAATATGACGAAGAGCGCTCGAGGAACGATCGAAGAGCCGGGAACCAACGTGAAGGCAAAGAGCGGCTTGAACCGTTCTTTGCAGCGCGTTGCCCCCGGAGCTTTCCGGCGAATTCTTGAGTGGCAGGTTTTCAAAGCGGGAGGATATGTGGATGCTGTGGCACCGCAGTACACCAGTCAGACATGTCCGCACTGCGGGCATGTGGCAAGTGAAAACCGGCCTACGCAGGCGCTGTTTTGTTGCGTGAAATGCGGCCTCACGTCCAATGCAGACGTCGTAGCCGCAGAGAACATTTTGAGGAAGAGCCGGGCGGGCTCGGATCGTCTGTGAAGTGAATCCCGTTAGGGATCAGCAACAGAAACCAACCTGCAGCAGGCAATGCCTGCCAGCAGGAATCCCCCGACGTGAGTCGGTGGAAGGACGTCAATTCAATTCATAGCGCACCGGAATGCGCAGGCGAACGGCATTTTGCGGCTGTCCCCAATGTGCCTGAGCCGACTCAACGGCACGCTTGGCCATGTTGTCAAGCATCACCTGGCCTGAGCTTGTGTGAATTTCAAACGCGTCCATCGAACCATCTTTTCGCACGACAAACTGTACCGTTACCGTCCCCTCCAAGCGCAATTGACGTGCTCGACGCGTGTAGCGCAACTCCGATTCGATGCAGCGCTTGACCTTGGCTAAAAACGGATCGTCTTTTTCACCAAAGACAAGCGTGGCAATGCCGCCCTGCGCAGAAGCCGTAGCAGCGCCTCGATCGGTTTGAATCGGCGCCGGGGCCAATGCTTTAGAGCTTTGCTGCACTTGACTCGATTCGGTCTGTTTGTCCGTCTTCGGAACAGTCTTCCGCACTTGCTTTTTGGGCTGCGACTTCGTCAGCGTATGCGGCTTTTTCTCCACCTTTTTTTGCTGCGCTTTTTTCACCGCAGGCCCGGGTTTGGGTTGAGGATTGACGATTTCCTTAGGCTCCGGTTCTGTTCGTACATCCGGTTCAGATTCCGGAACCGATTCGGTAGCCGCAACTTCCGGTGTCGATACGCCTCCGCCGCTTATCTGCGCAAACGAAAGCGCAACCGTCTGCTCCTGTCCCGCCGCCTTAAACGTTGTCTCCGGCACCGAGCTCCAAGCAAACACAAACGCAGGCAAGTAGATGAAGCACGTCAGGAAAAACGAGCTTGTCAGGCGTTTTTTGTCTTTATGTTGCCTTGTGTTCTGTCGCAATTCGGAAGTTTTCATGGCGGTATTTCTTAAAAACATCAATCACCGAGATGAAATGCTCGAACTTGGAATCCTTGTCGATGCGAAGAACGACGTTTTCCTGCCGCGGCAGGTTCTTGACCGCTTCATCAAGCTCCTGCGCCGTCACGGACTTACCGTCCCAATAGAGAACTCCGGCGTTATCAACCTGCACCAGTCGGGGATTGTCGTTTGCCGTTATCTTTGCCCCTGCCTCTGAAGGGGGCAGTGCGATCTTGATTTCCCCCTTGGCAATGAAAGTCGAAATCGAGAGTACCATCGCCAACAGCACCAACATAATGTCGATGAAAGGAACGATGTTGAGCGGCTCCTTTTTCGGAATCTCGATCATTTCGTGTGCGCTTCCTTCCATTGGGTTGAAAGAACGTTGATCTTGCGCTGCAACCCGTTGTAGACAATGAGCGTGGGGATGGCGACAGCAAGCCCCAGAGCCGTCGCCTTAAGCGCCAGCGACAAGCCCGTCATGATTTCGCCCGCATTGATGTTCCCGGTCATGCCCATGTCGTAAAACGTGATCATGATGCCGAGTACCGTTCCCAACAATCCCACATAAGGAGCATTGGAGTAAATGATGTATAGCGTCGTGAGATGATCGGTGAGCGCCTTATCGTACGCATCTTGCGTGTCGTACTCTTTAGGATCGAGAGTACGCAGAAATATCAGGCGCTCGGCCGTGAGCCACACTGTGATGAATCCCATCAAACCAAGGATTCCGAATACAAAGTAATCGACACTTTCTTTGAGAAATTCCACGTCCAGCCTCGTGTACGGCGGTGCCAACGCCCTTTCAGACGCCGATTCACCCTCCGAAAACAGGTTATTAAACCAACTCCGTTTGCGTTGGAGTACTTATTTTACCTATCACACCAATAAATGAGAACTATTCTCATTTTTATTTAAAGCTTCTTCGTTCCGTTCGTTGACGGCTCCTACGCCAACCGCCGGCTTTTAGCTTCGGAATCTTTGATTTTTCTGAAGAAAGCTTGGAAAGACGGCTCTGCACAAGGTAAAATTTCGGGTTCTCAACTCTCACTATGGCGCCTTCCGACGACCGGATGTCTTCCGCACGGTTTCCGGCCGCGGGTTTTGTGCGCCCTTACAACGCAGACTTCAAAATGGAAGCCGAACGCATCAATCAAATCAACAATCTGTGCGACGACCTTGCTCACCGTCTTGCTGAGCTTAGGGGGTATCTTTGACGTCGACCGTAAGGAACGACGCCTAGAGGAAGTCAACCGCGAGGTTGAAAACCCGGCGCTCTGGGATGATCCCAAGCGCGCACAGGAAATCAGCAAAGAACAGAAACTTCTTGAAGACCTCGTCGGGAGCTTCAAGCGCTTGAGCTCGGGCATCACGGATGCCAAGGAACTTTTCAACATGGCTATTGCCGACGAAGATTTCGACGGCGCCGAACTGGTGGCCGAAGAAGTCGAAACCTTCCGTCACGACGTCGAAAAGCTCGAATTCAAGCGCATGTTCAATAAGCCCCAGGACAGCGCCAACTGCTACATCGAAATCCAAGCCGGTGCCGGCGGCACCGAAGCACAAGATTGGGCAAGCATGCTCGAGCGTATGTACTTGCGCTATGCCGAACGCGCCGGGTTCTCCGCGAAACTCACGGAAGAAACCGAGGGCGACGTTGCCGGCATCAAGGGCTGCACGATCTATGTTCAGGGCGAATGGGCCTATGGCACGCTTCGCACCGAAACGGGCATTCACCGTCTGGTGCGCAAGAGCCCCTTTGACGCCAATGCGCGCCGTCACACGTCCTTTGCCTCTGTGTACATTTATCCGGAAATTGACGATTCGATCGAAATCACGATTAATCCGGCCGACCTTCGCGTGGACGTTTTCCGCGCTTCGGGCGCCGGCGGCCAACACGTGCAGAAAACCGAATCGGCCGTGCGCATCACGCACATTCCCACGGGCGTCGTGACGGTCTGCCAGGATGACCGCAGCCAGCACAACAACCGCGAACAAGCCATGCGCCAGTTAAAGGCCAAGCTCTACGAACTGGAACTTCGCAAACGCATGGCCGAGCAAGAAAAGCTCGAGGAAAGCAAGAGCGATATCGGCTGGGGGCACCAGATCCGCAGCTATGTGCTCGATCAGAGCCGCGTTAAAGATTTGCGCACCAACGTCGAAACGGGCAACACGGGTGCCGTACTCGACGGCGATCTTGATCAATTCATTGAGGCAAGCCTCAAGATGGGCATCTGACCCGTCACAACAGGGATTAGAAAATGAGCGAAAACGAAAAGAAGCAGACGCCGGCAGCCGCTGCCGCCGACGACGAAAACCACATTATCGCCGAGCGCCGCGCCAAGCTTGCCAAGCTGCGCGAAGAAGGCGTCGCCTACCCCAACGACTTCGTGCGCAAGGACCTTTTCGGCGATCTGCGCGCCGAACACGGCGAAAAAACGCGTGAAGAGCTCGATGAAGCCGCTATCGAAGTGGCCGTTTCAGGCCGCATGATGCTCAAGCGTGTGATGGGCAAGGCCGCCTTTGCCACCGTACGCGACTTCACGGGAGAAATGCAGTACTTCGTCACGCCGGCCGACGTCGGCGACGAAGCCTATGCACTTTTTAAGAGCCTCGACTTGGGCGACATCGTCGCTGCCGAAGGCACGCTTTTCCGCACCAACAAGGGCGAACTCTCGGTGCGCGTCAAGAAGCTGCGCCTGATGACGAAGTCCATCCGTCCGCTTCCAGACAAGCACAAGGGTCTGACCGACGTTGAAGCTTGCTGCCGTCAGCGCTATACCGACCTCATCATCAACGAAGAAAGCCGCCAGCGTTTTGCCACGCGCTTTAAGGCCGTGAGCGCCGTGCGCCGTTTCATGGAAAATCATCGCTTCGTTGAAGTCGAAACGCCGATGCTCAACCCGATTCCGGGTGGCGCCAACGCCAAGCCCTTCATCACGCATCACAATGCGCTCGACATTGATCAGTACCTGCGCATTGCGCCGGAACTCTATCTCAAGCGTCTCGTGGTGGGCGGCTTTGAGCGCGTCTTCGAGTTGAACCGCTGCTTCCGCAACGAGGGTATCGACACGCGTCACAACCCCGAATTCACGACGATCGAGTTCTACGCCACCTACTGGACGTACCGCGATCAGATCGAATTCACCGAAAACCTGCTGCGCTACGTCGCGCGCGAAGCCACCGGCAGCGAAGTGATCACCTATCAGGGCACTGAGATCGATCTCTCCAAGCCCTTCGATCAGCTCACCCCGGTGCAGGCAATTCTCAAGTACGCCCCGCAGTACACGGAGGAAAACCTCAAAGACGAAGCATTCCTGCGCAAGGAACTCGCTCGCCTGGGTGCTCCGCAGCGCGACGACGTCGGAATCGGCGCTCTCGTGATGGCTCTCTTTGAAGAAACCGCCGAAAGCAAGCTCATCCAGCCCACCTTCATCATCGACTACCCGGTGGAAATCAGTCCGCTTGCCCGCGCTTCCGACACCGATCCGACGATGACGGAACGTTTCGAGCTTTTCATCTTCGGCCGCGAAACCGCCAACGGCTTCTCCGAATTGAACGATCCGGAAGATCAAGCCCGCCGCTTCATGGCCCAGGCCGAAGCCAAAGCTCACGGCGACGACGAAGCCATGTTCTACGACGCCGACTACATCCGCGCTCTGGAATACGGTCTGCCCCCGACGGCCGGCTGCGGCATCGGCATTGATCGCTTCGTGATGCTGCTCACGAATGCTTCTACGATTCGTGAAGTGCTGCTCTTCCCCGCTATGCGTCCGGAAGGCTGTTAAAGCAAAACACCGGCGGCTCTTTTAAAGAGTCACCTTCAGTGACTGCCGACGGCAGGCCCGGTTTTGTTGCCGCGGTCTGCCGTTTTTCTTTCGAGAAGGATTTTCCCGTGCCCACCTCGCAGCAAATTGCCGAGCTCAAGGCAAAACTCCAAAATGTCATTTTTGAAAGGGAACCAAACGACACCGTCGCCGTTTTGACGGCTCAGGGAAATCGCATCGGTCTCATGCAGCGTTGCGTTGCGATCAAACTGACAGCTGACGCGCGTTTTTCCGAAAGTTTTGATCTTCAGAATAACGCCCTTGTCATCTTTCCAAATAACAAAACATCGGATCCCCAAGCATTGTCCGAAGCCTTTGCCCGCGTGGCGCGTCCATTGCACGACGTCGGTTATTTCGTGCAATGGCGCGACGAGCTCCTGAGCGTATTCGATCTCGATTCTGGTAAATGCATAGCTTTGGCAGAACGCGGTCTTTTCCGCTTTCTGGGTATGCTCACGACATCTGTCTATGCTGTGGGCACCCGGCGCAACGGCCGTGTGTTCGTGAGCCTTCGAAGCCGAACGAAGCAAGTGGATCCGGGACTGTGGGATGCTCTTGCAGCCGGCATGATCTCCGCAAACGAATCGCGTGAAACGGCCGTCGCACGCGAAATTGCCGAAGAAGCGGGCTTGACCTGCGGCTACAGGATTGACAGCGGCTGGACTTGTCTTAAAGTACGTCGTACCGTACCGGAAGGCTGGATGGCCGAAGACGCCTATGTGTGCCGTGTCGTTGTCGACGATGACGCGCATCCGAAAAACGTTGACGGCGAAGTCGAAGAAATTCGATGCGTCAGCAAAGACGAACTCTTTGCCATGATCGAGCGCGGTCTTACACCCGTCGACACCGGTCTTGTGTTTTTGAACTCGCTCTTTTGAGGATTTAGTCCCGTGAAAATCGCAACCTGGAACGTCAACAGCATTAAGGTTCGTTTGGAGCATCTCATCAAGTGGATGGAACTTTCCCGGATTGATGCCGTTGTTTTGCAAGAGACCAAAATCGTCGACGAACTCTTCCCGCTTGCGGAACTTCAGGCTGCAGGGTTTGACGCCGTTTTTCTTGGACAAAAAACATACAACGGCGTAGCGCTCGTGACGCGCAAAAGTTCAGTTATTTCTGTTTCCAACGTGATCTACAACATCCCCGGCTATCCGGATGATCAAAAGCGCATGATCGCCGCCGATATTGAGCACGTTTCCGGCACCAGATTGCGTTTTGCAGGTGTCTATGTCCCCAACGGCACCGAACTCGGCAGCAATCGCTATTTGTACAAACTTGACTGGATGAGTGCGCTCACGACCTGGGTGCGCGAGCAGCTCGAATCCAAAACACCTCTGGTGCTTGCGGGCGACTTCAACGTGGCTCCGACCGATGCCGACGTCTGGGACCCCGAAGCCTGGAAAGGAAATCTGTTGGTGTCACCCTCCGAGCGCGAAGCCTTTGAGCGACTCATCAAGGCTGGTTTGGTCGATACCTGGTCGCTGGGTCTGCACGCTCCTGAAACCTACAGTTGGTGGGATTATCGCCAGGCAGGCTTTGAAAAGAATCATGGCCTTCGCATCGACCATGTTCTTGCCTCCCCCGACATTGCCGAACGCATCGGGGAAATCGTGATTGACACCGAGCCGCGTGCATGGGAAAAGCCGAGCGATCATGCGCCGGTGGTTGCCATCATCGAATGACCCATTAAGAATACGCAGAGAATCTTGACCTTACACTCTAAAAGTCTGCTCACCCATTTCCAACAAAGAATGAACCTTCGCTTTCCTCTTTCATCTGCCTGTTCGCTTGTCACAATCGGTCTGTTTGCGGTCTCCGCAGTGACAGGGTGTACAACGCCGCAAAACAGCGTTTCTCCAAAGCTGTCGCAGCAAGACTCGCAGAACGCCATTGTCACCATTGAACAAAAGTACGACGCCGCCATCGGCGCGTCCCTTCGTGACGCAGAGGGCAAGGTGCTTTTAGAGTGGCGCAGTCGCGAGCGCTTCCCACTTACCAGCACCGTTAAAGCTCTCGAATGCGCGCGCGTCTACGAACTGGGGCTCGAAAACCGCAGCGCTCCGATCAAAACCTCACCCGTCGTGCCGCATTCCCCCGTCTACGGAACGGTAAATCCCGACACGAAGGTCACGTTGAAGGAAGCATGCCGCGCCGCTTTGTCGCAAAGCGACAACCGCGCCGCCAACTTCATCTTTGTGCACACCGGCGGACCGAAGGCCTTAACCAAGTGGCTGCGGCAAAAGGGCGACAACACCACCCGCAGCGATCGTCTGGAACCGGATTTGAATCTGTCCGGAAAGAATGAATACCGAGACACGACGACACCGAGCAATGCGTCGCTCAATTGGCAACGATTCGATACTCAGCTGCCCAAATCGGCCCGCAGCCAATGGCTGGCGGATCTTGCCGCCAATCAGATGGCCGGCAATCTGTTTCGCTCGCGTCTACCCGAAGGCTGGACGCTTTTCGACCGTTCCGGAGCCGGATCGGACGAATTCTGTGCTACCCGCGCCAATCATGCGATTTTGGTCACGGACAAGGGCGCCCGCTACTACGCAGCCGTGCATTTGAAAGCGACAGCCGGGACTCCGATGGAAAAGCGCGACGCCATTTTGCAACAAGCCATTGAGGTCGTCTACGCTCATCTAAAAAGTCGGCTTTAATCGAAAAGAGCGGCATTTCTGCCGCTCTCTATTGATCTCAACGCTCGTCAAGCCAAGCCTGGAGAATCGCCTCCAGAATCGGTTCATTGCTCTTTTCCGGATCATCATCAAAGTCGGGAAGAGCTAGCACGCGTTCGCGCAATTCGCTCAAGCGCAGCGTGACAGGATCCAAATCGGGCTCATTGTCATAGAGTTCTTCGGCGATGCGCTGCGCATCTTTCCACTTGAGCGACATGGCCAGGCTCCTTTAGTCCTCGTGAACGAGATTGCGGTTGTTCTTCGGAATTTCAATCGTGATGTCTTCCGTTCCCATCACCGTCTGGCAGGACAAGCGAGAAAGCGGCGTGCTGCCGAACGCATTGTCGAGCTGATCGTATTCGTCATCGTCAGGTTCATTCAAGGAATTGAAACCTTCCTTGACAATCACGTGGCAGGTGGCGCAGGCGCAGTTGTATTCGCACGCATGCGGAATCTTGATGCCTGCAGCATTCAGAGCCTGAGCCAGCTTAGCGCCGGTCTTGACTTCAATCTGAGCGCCTTCAGGGCAAAACGTTTCGTTGGGCAAAATGGTGACAATCGGCATTTTCTTCTTTCCGAGTTTGCGTTATTGGCCGAGCACGTCGTCAACCGACTTGCCTTCAAGAGCAAGACGAATTGAGCGGTCCATGCGTCGGGCGGCAAATTCTTCCGTGGACTTGGCAACGGCATCGATAGCCTGTTTGATCGCTTCGGTATCCGTTCCCTCACGCACCATGTTGAGGTGGCTCAAGGCATCATCGACAACCTTGCGCTCTTCCTGAGACAAAAGATCGGCGTCAGCCGCCAAAGCGGAATTTGTCGACTCAATGATGCGCAGCGCTTCGACTTTCTGCTCGCGCAGTTCGCGCTCGTGCATGTCCTCTTCGGCCGCACGGTTGCCTTCCTGCAACATGCGTATCACGTCTTCGTCCGAGAGCCCGTAGCTGGGTTTGACCATGATTGAGCTTTCGACACCCGTCGTCATTTCACGAGCGGAAACGGACAAAAGACCGTCGGCATCGATCTGGAACGTCACGCGAATGCGTGCGGCACCGGCGGCCATCGGCGGGATGCCTCGCAGTTCAAACTTCGCCAAAGACCGGCACTTGTCCACCACTTCGCGTTCGCCCTGGACCACGTGAATAGCCATTGCGGTCTGACCGTCCTTGAAAGTCGTAAAGTCCTGCGCCATCGCCGTCGGAATAGCAGTATTGCGCGGGATCACCTTTTCAACCAGGCCGCCCATGGTTTCAAGCCCAAGCGACAGCGGCGTGACATCCAGCAGCAACCAGTCGTCGCCCTCGGACGTGTTGCCCGCAAGCTTATTGGCCTGCATCGAAGCGCCGATCGCCACGACCTTGTCGGGATCGATGTCACAGAACGGTTCGCGACCGAAGAATTCGCGAACAGCCTCACGCACGCACGGCATTCGCGTTGAGCCGCCCACCAGCACCACGCCTTTGACTTCTTCTGTACCAAGCTGAGCGTCAGAAAGCACGTTTTTGACGGCATCAATCGTCTTTTGCACCAAGTGCGCCGTCATCGCATTGAATTCGGCGCGCGTGAGAACCTCATCGAGCTTGCGTCCGTCGGACAGTTCCACCGTGACGCGGGTTTCCTGCACGTCGGTCAGCGCTTCGCGCGCGGCCTTGACGGCAATCGTCAGAAGCTTTTTGTCCGAGGGCGTGAGAATGTCGGCATGCAAGCCCGCACCCAACTTTTCAATGGCCCAGCAAACCAGGCGATGGTCAAAATCGTCGCCTCCGAGCGCCGAATTGCCGCCTGTGGCAAGCACCTCAAAGACACCCTTGGTGAGGTTTAAAAGCGAAACGTCAAACGTACCGCCGCCGAGGTCATAGACCAGATACTTGCCTTCGGCGCCGTTGTCCAGACCGTAGGCCAAGGCTGCGGCTGTGGGTTCGTTGAGAAGACGCAAGACATTAAGACCGGCAAGTTTGGCGGCGTCCTTTGTTGCCTGACGCTGCGCGTCGTCAAAATAGGCAGGAACCGTAATAACGGCGCCCACGAGTTCCGCACCCACGCGATGCTCGGCGCGTTCGCGCAGCACCTTAAGAATTTCCGCGGAGACTTCCACCGGGCTCTTGACGCCCTGTCGCGTCTGAATGCGTACCATGCCGGGGGCGTCTTCAAAGTGATACGGAACAATGACGTTACCCGTGACATCCTTCATGCCGCGTCCCATCAGACGCTTGACGGAGCTGATGGTGTTCAGGGGATCGGAGGCCAGGTGAGGCACGGCGTCCCAACCGACGGCAGTGCCCTCCTCGGGCAAGTAACGCACGACGGAGGGCAAGAGAAAACGCCCTTCTTCATCGGGCAACACTTCAGGTGTTCCGTTTAAAACAAGCGCGACCAGAGAATTGGTGGTGCCCAGATCAATGCCGGCGGCAAAGCGCTCTTCGTGAGGCGCAGCCGACATGCCCGGTTCGGCAATCTGCAGAAGTCCCAGCATTTCGTTGTTCTTTTTAGAGCGCGGCAGCGGAGCTTCCCGCGCGGTGAATTTCCTTGAGAAGCTTTTCGACAAACATCAGACGGCGCACTTGACTGCGGGCGCCGTCGAAGTCGTGCTCAACGTCAATCGATCGTGTCAGCTGAGCGATGAGTTCGTCTCGGGAGGCTTGAACCTCCGTCGTCAAACGTCTGATCTTGTCAGCGTCACCGCCAGCGTCCTCAAGCGCCTCGCGCCACAGCATCTGCTGCATCAAAAAGTCGCCCGGCATGCGCGTGTCGGTTTCTCGACCGACATCCACACCTGCGTTTTGCAGCAGAAGCGTTGCTCGCGACACCGGATCGATGAGCGCGTCGCGCGCTTCGTTGATGCGACCGGCCCACTGCTCGGCCACACGCCGTTCGGCGGCAGGGCGAGAGGCAAACTTATCCGGATGCACGAGTGCGATTGCACGGCGCCAGGCCTCTTCCACCTTCTCTTCAGAAAGCGCAAAGACAGCAGGCAGCGACAAAAGCGTAAACGCGTTTTGAGCCATCGTGGTGCCTTAGACGTGGAAGGACTTGCCGCAGCCGCAGCGTTCCTTTTCCTGCGGGTTGTTGTACTTGAAGCCTTCCTGCAAGCCTTCCTTGACGTAATCAAGTTCAGTGCCGTCGATGTAGGGCAGGCTCTTGGCATCCACCACGACCTTTACGCCATGGCTTTCCCAAACCTGATCGTCTTCGTTGACGACATCGGCAAACTCAAGCTTGTAGGCCATGCCCGAGCAACCGCTCGTCTTGACGCCCAGGCGCAAACCGATACCCTTGCCGCGCTTGGTCAAAAAAGCGGAAACGTGGCGAGCGGCCGCCTCAGTAAGAGTGACTGACATTTGTGTATGTCCTCGTAAAAAGCGTTGATTTCGGTTTACTTGGCGTGCTTGGCCTTGTAGTCGTCAATGGCAGCCTTCACGGCGTCTTCGGCAAGAATTGAGCAGTGAATCTTCACAGGCGGCAGTGCAAGCTCTTCGGCAATTTCCGCATTGGAAATCTTGGCCGCTTCATCAAGAGTCTTACCCTTGACCCATTCGGACACGAGCGAACTCGAAGCAATCGCCGAGCCGCAACCGTAGGTCTTGAACTTCGCGTCCTCAATGACGCCTTCATCGTTGACCTTAATCTGAAGACGCATCACGTCACCGCAGGCTGGAGCACCCACCATGCCGGTGCCGACCGATTCGTCGTTCTTATCGAGCGTACCGACGTTGCGCGGATTTTCATAGTGATCCATCAATTTTTCGCTGTAGGGCATTTTCTTGTCCTCAATGCAAACTTTTCAAAATTCGAGACAGATTAGTGAGCCGACCACTTCACTTCGGCGAGGTCAATGCCTTCCTTGTGCATTTCCCACAAGGGCGACAGTTCACGCAGCTTGGCCACCTTTTCGGTGAGAAGCTTCACGGTGAAATCAATGTCCTCTTCGGTCGTAAAGCGTCCGAGCGTGAAACGAATCGAGCTGTGTGCGAGTTCGTCGTTGCGGCCAATGGCGCGAAGCACGTAACTCGGCTCAAGCGAAGCCGACGTGCAAGCCGACCCGGAGCTCACGGCAATGTCCTTAAGTGCCATCATGAGGCTTTCGCCTTCGATGTAGGCAAAAGAAATATTGAGGTTCGTGGGCACGCGATGCTTCAGATCACCGTTGACATAGACCTCGGGGATGTTCTTTAGAATGCCGTCGAGCAGACGCTTGGAGAGCTTTTCGGCGTGTTCGCGATCCTTGTCGGCTTCAAGAAGGGCCAGTCGATAGGCTTCACCCATGCCAACGATCTGATGCGTGGCAAGCGTACCGGAGCGCATGCCGCGTTCGTGACCGCCGCCATGAATTTGAGGCTCAATGCGCACGCGCGGTTTGCGGCGAACGTAGAGAGCGCCGATGCCCTTAGGACCATACACCTTGTGCGACGACAGGCTCATCAGATCAATCTTGAGCTTTTGAGTGTCGATGATGAGTTTGCCCGGCGCCTGCGTTGCGTCGCAGTGAAAGAGCACGCCGCGCTCGCGACAGATGTTGCCGATCGCCTCCAAATCCTGAATCACACCGATCTCATTGTTGACGGCCATCACGGAAACCAGTGTGGTGTCGGGACGAATGGCGGCCTTGAGTGCTTCCAGATCCAGAAGGCCGTTTTCCTGCACGTCGAGGTAAGTGACTTCATACCCTTCGGTTTCAAGATGGCGCATGCTGTCCAGCACAGCCTTGTGTTCCGTCTTGACCGTAATGAGATGCTTACCCTTGTCGCGATAGAAATGCGCCGCGCCCTTGATGGCAAGGTTGTCGGATTCGGTCGCACCCGACGTGAACACGATTTCTCGCGGATCGGCGTTGATGTAGGCCGCGATGTGACCGCGGGCCTCTTCAACCGCCTTTTCGGCTTCCCAGCCGTAGGCATGCGAGCGGCTGGCGGGGTTGCCGAACTTTTCGCACAGGTAGGGAATCATCTTTTCGGCCACGCGGGGATCGACAGGCGTGGTGGCCGAGTAGTCAAGATAAACAACGTGATGCTGCATTTTTGCGTCTCTTTACTGTTGTTGGCACCCGCCTTTTGCTCTCAAAAGAGCATTGAAGCGAGCGCGTTTTAATTCGTTTGCACGGCAGTCCTTTTGATCAGCTCTTCGGTTCCGTGATGTGTACGATGATCGGCTGTTCACGCACTTCACCGTGATGAGCATGCTCCTTCAAACTTTTCTCCTTAATGGACTGCAGCGACTGGGCATTGAGAAATTCGGCCATCTTGGCGTTCAGATCCGCCCACAATCCGTGAGCCAGACACTGTGCACCGCCGCGGCATGCCGCACCGCCTTGGCACTGGGAAACGTCCATGATGCCTTCGACGGCTTCGACAATTTCGCCGGCGCTGATTTCAGAGGCATCGCGCCCGAGACGGTAACCGCCGCCGGGACCGCGCACGCTTTTGACAAGCTCGGCACGACGCAGCTTCCCGAAGATCTGCTCCAGGTAGGGAAGCGAAATCTTCTGCCGCTTGGCGATGTCAGCCAGGCGCACCGGGCCGTTTTCGCTGTGCAGCGAAAGGTCAATCATGCTGGTGACCGCAAAGCGGCCTCGCGTGGTGAGTTTCACAGTCTTGCTTTCCGACGAAGTGGATCGCCCAACCGGCTCCAAAGGCCGATCTTTAGCGTTCTTCTCTAATAACCTAGTTTGCGAGTCAAGAATATTAATGAAAAATACCCAACAATAAAACATGGGTATTGATCCGGTCGTCCGCTTGTATCCACACCATTGATCCGATCAATCGCAATACTCGACGCAACTGGCTTCATTTCAGATTTTTTTAAACTATACTTTATAAAAATCTAGATTTTTGTAAAGTACAACTAGCAATTATCTGAAATGGCATACATCGCACGTTCACTCACCACTCTTCTTGAACGCACACCGGCCGATAAAGCCATTGTGGTCTTCGGTGCTCGACAGACAGGCAAAACAACGTTGCTGGAGCACCTTTTCCAAGACCGGAAAGTGAAATGGCTCTCGGGCGACGAGCCTCAGGATCGAGAATTACTCACGTCGTTGTCTTCCAAAGCGGACATCTCGATTTTGCTTTCCGGTCTTGACGTTCTGGTGATTGACGAAGCCCAGCGCATCCAGGGCATCGGCATGCTTCTCAAACGTTTGGAGGACAGCCAACCTTCGTGCCGCATTTTTGCCACTGGTTCCAGTTCTTTGGAATTGGCCGGCGGTGTCATGGAGTCAGCCGCGGGACGTTTGTGGCCGATGACTCTTTTTCCATTGTCCGTAACAGAACTGGCCGATCACAATAGTTGGCTTGACGTCATGGAGTCCTTGCCCATTCGATTGACAGTAGGCAGCTACCCGGAAATCGTGACTCACCCCCAAAGATCCAAGGCAACTTTAAGGTACCTCTTCGAGAGCATCGTTTTCAAAGACTTGTTTGCCATCGCCGACATCCGCCGTTCAGAGCAGTTTCTGCATCTCGTTAGGCTTTTGGCGGCTAACATCGGCAATCTCTGCTCTTTCAGCAGTTTGGGACAACAGTGCGGATTAAGTAGTCCCACCGTCGAGCGATGTGTAGGCCTTCTCGAGCAAAGCTTCATTGTGAAGACACTGCCGTGTTACTCCTCAAACTTCGCAACGGAACTAAAAAAATCCAAGAAAATTTACTTTTACGATCTGGGCATCCGAAACGCCGCACTCGACAATTTCACGCCATTCTCATCTCGCAGCGATTTGGAACGCGGAGCTCTCTGGGAAAATTTTGTCATCATCGAGCGGCTCAAATGGCATCGTTATCGACAAGACGAAACACAACTCTACTTTTGGCGCGACCGCAACAAAAGCGAAGTGGATCTTTTGGAAGTCGACGAAGACGGTTCGTTTCACGCCTTTGAATGCAAATTGACGGATGCGCAAGCAAAAGCGCCGAAAAGTTTTGCGAGCAAATATCCCGACGCGTCGTTCGAGGTCATCACGATGCAAACGCTCCATCGTTTTTTCCAGTCTGAGACCTCGGACTTGTCTTAATTGGTCAAGTCCATAATGCACACCTTTCGAAGCATTTTTGCTCAATAGGTGCGGTTGCACGAGTGCTTCGGTACAATGCGCAGAAATACGCGGCCGACCTGTGTGTTGAGACGCGTGTTTTTTGCGCCCCTGTGCTCCCTCCGTTAAAAGGATAAAAACACGATGGAATTCGATTTTTCCCTTATCACCAATTCTCTGCCTTTGTTGCTGCAGGGCGCCCTGGTGACTTTAGAGATCACGGCGATGGCCGTCGGTCTGGGTTTGGTGTTCGGCCTTTTAGCGGCTCTGGCTCAGTTGTCAAAGTTCACGCCGTTGCGTCTGCTCGCCAAGATCTACGTTGACTTCATTCGCGGCACGCCGCTTCTGGTGCAGATCTTCATCATCTACTTTGCGCTTCCCGCAATCATCGGACAGCGTATCGACCCGTTCGTGGCCGCTGTAGCCGCCTGCTCGATCAATTCGGGCGCTTACGTGGCCGAGATCTTCCGCGCCGGCATTCAGTCGATCGAAGTCGGCCAGATGCGTGCCGGCCTGTCTCTGGGTATGACCTGGGGGCAGACGATGCGATACATCATCCTGCCGCAGGCCTTCAAGCGCATCATCCCGCCGCTTGGCAACGAATTCATCGCGATGTTGAAGGACTCCTCCCTCGTGTCCGTCATCGGCTTTGAGGAACTCACCCGCACCGGTCAGCTCATCATTGCCGAAACCTACGGTTCGCTTGAAATCTGGACGTCGGTGGCCATTATCTACCTGGTGATGACGCTTACCATCACGCGCTTGGTTTCCCGCCTGGAAAAGAAGTTCAAGGCAAGCGACGCCCGCTGATCCGAATTTAGACAACCGTTCTTCGAAAAATGCCTCCGCCGTGAGGCATTTTTCTTATCCATGCAACTCAGAGTCGAGGCACGGCAGCCAAAAGCGTCTTCGTATATGCGTGCTGCGGATGCGTGAGGACATCCTCGGCCGTACCGCTTTCGACAATGCGGCCGCGCTGCATCACCGCCACTTCATGCGCCATAAATTCGACCACGGCAAAGTTGTGCGTGATGAACAAGTACGACACGCCCTGCTCGGCTTGGATCTCCCGCAGCAAGTTGAGAATCTGCGCCTGCACCGAAACATCCAGTGCAGAAGTCGGCTCATCGCAGACCACGATTTTCGGCTCAACGGCCAACGCTCTGGCAATGGCAATGCGCTGACGCTGCCCGCCGGAAAATTCGTGCGCCAAACGATCGGCCGCTCCGCTCGGAAGCCCCACGCTGTCGAGAAGTTCGCGCACTTTCCGACGCGCATCCGCTTTGGATAGCCCGGGACGCAAGGCAAGAATCCCTTCGCTCACCAATTCACCCACGCTCATGCGCGGATCAAGCGACGCAAACGGATCCTGAAACACTATCTGCGCGCAGCTTCTCAAGTGTTGCTTAAAGCGTCCGCGTGCATCAAACGCCTCTTCCCCAACAATTTCCACGCTGCCGCTTACCGTCGCGTTTTCCAGAAGTCCCAAGGCGGCCTTTCCGAGAGTCGTTTTACCGGACCCCGATTCTCCGACCAACGCAAGCGTCCTGCCTCGCGAAAGGCTCAAGTCGGCATGACTGACGGCTTCGAAAGCCTTTTGACGGGAAAAAAGCCCACCGCGGCTGCCGTACGTCACCGACACGTCCGTAAGCTTCAAAACCGTTTCATCCGTACGCGTCGCCGTCGTAACTGATCTCGCCCGGCTTGCCACCGGAACCTCGGGATAGAAGCAACGCACCAGACGACCGGGTGCCGACGAGCGCATTGCCGGGCACTTCTGCCGGCACATCTCTTTGGCGGTCGGGCAACGCGGTGCAAATCGACAGCCCTCAGGCATTGCTGAGAGTTCCGGAACGCTGCCCGCAATGCCCGTGAGCGCCTGCGCGCTTTTGTCAGCGCTCGGCACGGCGCTCAAAAGCAAACGCGCATACGGATGCATCGGCTTCTCGAAGAAATCGGCAACACGACTTTGTTCAACAATCTGACCGGCGTACATCAGCGCTACCCGATCGGCGTATTGGCGCACCAAAGCCAAATCGTGCGTGATCAGCAAAAGGGCAATGCCGTGCTCTTTTTGCAGTTCTCGGAGCAAATCGAGAATCTGCGCCTGACGCGTCACGTCGAGCGCCGTCGTGGGTTCGTCGGCCACCACGACATTAGGGCGGCAGGCCAGAGCCATCGCAATCATGACGCGCTGCTTCTGCCCACCGGAAAGTTCGTGCGCAAAGGCATCAAAACGCTTTTGCGGCTCGTCGAGCCCAACGCGGGTCAGCCACTGCAACGCTCTTTGCTTGGCTTCTTCTTTACCGACCTTCTCATGCAACCGAACCGCCTCAACGATTTGCTCGCCCACCGTCATCACGGGATTGAGACTTGTGGCGGGCTCCTGAAAGATCATCGCGATGCGGTCGCCTCGTACGGCCTGCATCTCTCGTTCGGTGAGCTCCATCAGATCCGTTCCCTTGAGAACCACCTCACCCTGAGCCACGGAAAGACCGTCGGGAAGCAAGCGCATCAAAGAAAGCGCTGTGAGCGACTTGCCGCAGCCCGACTCGCCCACGAGTGCAAAACATTCTCCCGATCGGATCGAAAACGACACATCTTCGACAGCGGTGAGCGGCTTGGGGCCGTCGATTCGAACACTCAAATTTTTGACGTTGAGAATTTCTGCCATCGCCGTTCCTTACGCCTTACCGCCGGCATTTCTCGGGTCAAACGCATCGCGCACACCGGAGGCAAACAAATTGGCCGAGAGCACCAACGTCACCATAAAGACAAAGCTTGCCGCCAAATTCCACCAAATCACCGGCGAGCGGCTCATCTCGGAAGCCGCCGCATTGATCATGGAGCCAAATGAATCGGTCACCGGATCCACACCCACGCCCACGTAGCTCAAAACAGCCTCGTAGAGAACAATGCCGGAAAAATCCAGTACAGCCACAATCAGAACAATGTGTGCAACATTGGGAAAGACGTGCCGAGCCATGATGCGCGTTGAAGACACCCCGAAAGCCTTGGCCGCCGTCACGAAATCCATGGCGCTCACTTTCATCGTCTCGGCTCGCAGCAATCGGGCCAAACCCGCCCAGCTGGTGAGTCCGATGATCACCGCCAAGAGGAAAAGCCGCACATCGGCTCTCTCAAGCCCCGTGGCATACATCTCCGGATGCTTGTCAATGAAGACTTGAATCATCAAAACGGAAGCCGCAATCAGAAGCACCGACGGAATGGAAGAGATGGTCGTGTAGACGTACTGAATCACATCGTCGACCTTGCCCTTGAAGTAACCCGCCGCAATGCCGAGCGTCACGGCAAAGGGAAGCGTTGAAAATGTCGCCAGCAACCCAATCGCAAAAGCCGTTCGGATGCTTTTAACGGCACTGTAGAGCACGTCGTTGCCTGTTGCGTCCGTCCCGAAAGGGTGCCAGACGGGCCACACGAACAGCAAAACGCAGCCCAAGAAAATCGCCAGAAGCCAAACCAAAATGGCCGGTCGCCAAGGGTTGCTGCGCGCCGTTACGGCAATCATTGCCCGCCCGAAGCCTTCGCGCCGCACGCAGGCAGCGACCGCTCCGATCAGCAGCCATGTCACCAAGACGCCGACCGCTCCCGTCATCACCCCCATCTCGATCTTGCGAAAAAGCGATTGCAGAGGTTTGTCTTCGTTGACACCCGCTCCGGCGCCTTTGAGTTTGGCGTTGATGCGCTTGGGGCCGTCGTCCGTCACCACGGTTGTTTTGTCAAAATCGTAGAGCGAAAACGGCGCCGAGTAGCTTCTTTCGCGTCCGGCAATCTTTTCGCCCACCAGGGCATCGAGAAGCGACACGGTCTTGGTGTCCCAAGCGGCAACCGCCGCCCCGTCAGTCGCCGGAAGCGCACGGCGGTAATGCACGCTGTCGGCCAAAGCCGCCGCAAAGAAAACCGAGAGAACGGCTGCAGCCGCCACCGCCGTTTTGTTATTGAGCACCTTGCGCCATTTGCGCGCAAGTTCCTCGGTTCGATGCACGTAGACGACATAACCGACAAGGCCCAGCACCAAGAGCCACAAGACGGCGTCCGTCCAGAGAAAAACAAACTTCACGTCAAACATGTCTTACTTCAGTCGAATGCGCGGATCGGCAATCGTGTAGGCAATATCGGTCAAAAGCAGCCCCAGCACGTAGGCGGCCGTCCCCAAAAACACCATGGCGCGGACAATGGAGAAATCCTGGGCATTGATGGCGTCAATCGTGTACGACCCCAACCCCGGAATGCCGAAGAAACTTTCCATGATGAGGCTTCCCATAAAAAGCATCGGAAACACTGCCACGGTACTCGTCAAAATCGGAAGCATGGCGTTTCTAAGCACATGCACGAACATGACGCGTGCGTGTGATGCTCCCTTGGCACGGGCCGTTCGCACGTAGTCTTTGCCCACTTCCTCAAGAAACATGGCGCGGTACAAAAGCGTGTCACTTCCCAATCTTGAGAAGATGCCGATTGCGACCGGCAGGATCAAAAAAACTGCCATGTGCCAACCGTCCATAAAGCCCGAAACGGGCACGAGTCGCAATGTTTTTGCAAACAGCCACTGACCGAGAATGATGTAAAAAAGGCTCGAGACGCTCATCACGGTGACCGCAAAAGCCACGGCCGCCCACTCGAGTTTGGTGCGCCGCACCAGCACCACCATCAGAGAGAAAACGAGCATCACGAAAACGCCCAGCACAAAGGTGGGAACGGCTAGCGCCAGCGACGGCCCCACACGCTCGGCAATTTCCCGGTTGATGCTGCGACCGGCGTCCGACAAACCCAAATCTCCCGTCAGAAGCGGTGCCGAGCGGGTGTAAAAAACGGTCTTGGTGATTTTTTCAATGCCCTGCGCTTCTTCGTTATAGACAAGCGGCAGGTCGTAACCGTGAGCAATCTTCCAATTTTCGATTGCCTCGGGTGTCACGTAACGCCCGCCGATTGCCAGGCGCGCCATGTCATCGGGCGTGTTGACGGCAAAAAAGAGTGCAAATGTAAGCGCATTGACGCCGAGCAAAATCAAAAAACCGTAGGCAATGCGCCGAATGATGTAGCCAATCATGCTTGCTTCTCCGAAGCGATGCCGCGCTGCAAACTGCGTCGGATCAGATGGCGGCGCACGAACCACACAAGTCCGGCGACGGCTGCAAGGATCAAAAGCAGAGGCCATACAACGGGTTTGTTCCAGGCTCGGATCTGTGCCATGCGTTCGGCGCTGTCAATGCGGATGTACTGCACATTGTTACGGATCATCTGCGTGGGCTTGGCGTTTTTCACCCAATGATGAAGCGCAGCGGCAGATGTTGGGAAATAGCCGAAGCTCCAGGGCGCATCTTCCTGCACGATGCGGATCATCTCATCGATCACGTCGGCTTTCTGCGGTCCGTTTTCGAGATTTCGAAGCGACTCGAAAAGCACGTCAAACCGTGCATTCTGATAATTGCTGGCGTTTTCCCCTGCACCGTTAATCGCTTTGCTGTTGGGCCCGTACAAAAGCGTGAAAAAGTTCTCAGCGTCCGGATAGTCCGCAAGCCACCCCCAGTAGTAAATCTGCGCCGATCCTTTGGCCATCTTATCTTGGAAGCGGTTGTAGTCGGTGGCACGGATTTCCAGCTGAATGCCAATCTTGGCAAACTGCCGTGCAGTCCAATCCAAAAACGATTTGGAGCCGGCACTCGTTCCCTGCCAATCAAAATTCAGCACCAAGGGGCGCCCCGTTTCGGCATCGCGCCCGTCCGGATAGCCCGCTTCGATCATGAGCTTTTTAGCGTCTTCGATCGAACGGCGTTTGACGCGGCCGTCCTCCCCCTTTGTGTAGACAACAGGATTGAAAGCCGAAGGGCCGTCGTCACGCCAGCCAAAAAGCCCCGGCGGCAAGGGGCCGTGAGCGGTCTGCCCCTGCCCTTTTTCAAAGATGGCAATTTGCTCTTCCCAATCCAGCGCAATGGAAATTGCTTGCCGCAGCAGCTTGTTGCGGCGCGCTTCCTCCGGCGTCTTACCAGCCCCAACCACAGGATCGAGCCAATTAAAACCGATGTACCAAAGATTGGCCTCTACCGCAGTCGGAAACTGCAATCGCTTTTCCTTGTAGAGCTTTTCTTTGTCCGGATCGTCTCCCATGGCCACGATATAGCCCTGCCCCACATCAAGTCGCGTGATCTGCGGACTGTCGTAATAGCCCTGCAAAAATTTCGAAGTCGTCGGCACCGCTTCTTTTTCCATCGTCAACACGATTCGGTCCACAAACGGCGTCTTTTTACCGCAGTCGGCCAAAAAGCCGTTTCGGCGATCTTCTTCGGAACCTTCGCACGGATAGGTCAAGCCGCGATAGTTGGGATTGCGCTCAAGCACATGCTCTCGGTTTTGTCGCGACACGGTGAGCATATAGGGCCCCGTTCCCACCGGCCAGGTGTTCAGGGAAATATTGTTTTCCGCAAAGCCGGGATTGGCATAAAACGCTTCAGCCTCCCAAGGCATCGGCGCAAAGAAGGCCATCGCCATCCAGTTGTCGAACTGCGGGTACTTGCCGCGGATGGTGATTTGCAGCGTGTGCTCATCGAGCGCTTTGACGCCCTCGCATTCAAACTTCGTAAGATCAATGCGTGAAACGGATTCATTCGAAGTTCTGGCCTTTTCCCAAGCCTCTCGGATCGCTTGGCTAAGCTCGTCAAAACCGACGATGTAGGCCCGCAGAATGCCGAAAGCGGGGCTCACGACTGCGGGCGAAGCAATACGCTTGATGCCGTAAACGTAGTCGTGCGCAGTCAGCTCCCTCGTGCCGCGCTCGGGCAGCTCCAGCGGACTGGAGAGCGCTTGGGCGCGTTTCGGATCAAGCGTCAGGCACAGCGGCTCACCTTTTTCATCCTTGGCAAACGCCGGATGCGGAGCAAATTCAATGCCCTTTCGGATCGGGATCGTGTAGACGGAATACGCAATGTCCTTGCTGTCGGCCTGTGCGGGCAACACGTTTTTGTTCGCATCAAGATACACGGGCTTGACAACTTTTTCGGCTGCCAGCGGCATGAGCGTGTAGGGACGCTTCAAGTATTCGTACCCGTAGAGCGGCTCATAAACCCCGTAGGTGTAGATCGTTTCATCGCTCGAATAGGACACCTGAGGATCGAGTGTTTTGGGACTGCGCCCCGAAAAGGAGGTAAAAAGCGTGTTGGATGCATAGTCGGAGAGCGCTCGCGGAGAATTGACCGGATCCGTGCAGCCCGCCGACAACGCCGCTGCGGCAAGCGCTGACGCACACAAAAGCAACCGTAGAAACGGCGTGAATTTTTCAACAGAAAGAAACACTTAAGTCCTTCTCAAAAATGGCAATCCGTCTTTCGCGCACGATTGCAATCCAATATACTTTCGACTCGACGATTGCGCCCACATAAATCAAGGCTTTTGACCGAAGGCGCGACACCTAATTCTGACTGATTTTCGGCGTCCGCACCGAGCCGAGCGCGGACGCTTTGTTATATGACTGAAAAAATCTTTTCTTTCCCTGTCCGAATCTATTGGGAAGACACCGATGCGGGCGGTATCGTGTACCACGCCAATTATCTGCGTTACATGGAACGCGCACGCACGGAATTTTTGCGTTCGCTGGGACTCGAACAGCGCAAGATGCACCTCGAAGGTGCGCCCGTCATCGTGGTGAGTTCCATCGAAATGAAATTCGTGCGTCCGGCCGTACTCGACGACGCACTCACCGTAAAGACCCGCATCAAGCTCTTGCGCCGTGCCTCCGTGATTTTCGAACAGACCATTGTGCGCGGAGAAGAAACCATCTGCACAGCGCAGGTGCGTTGCGCCTCCGTCGACATGAAGCTTGGCGTACCCACGCAGGCCGATCCGCGCATTTTGGCCGCTCTGAAGCCCTACGCTCCCGACGATTCGATCTGATTGACCGTTTTTGCGAATTAAGACTTTCCGAACATGACTTCCGCCGATCTTTCCATCATCACGCTCGTCATGAACGCTTCCGTCGTTGTGAAGTGCGTCATGGGTATTCTTCTGATCGCCTCGCTTTCGAGCTGGGCCACGATCTTTTCCAAAATGCTCGTGCTCTCCCGAAGCCGCCGTCAGACCGACGATTTTGAAAAGCGCTTCTGGTCAGGCCTTGATCTCGCCAAGCTCTACGAGACAGCAAGCACGCGCCCGGAGCGCACCGGCGCTCAGGAACGTATGTTCGTGGCCGGCATGAACGAATTCCTGAAAATGCCCGATCGACCCGCCGATGATGTTTTATCGGGCGTGCGTCGCAGCATGAACGCGACTTTCCAGCGCGAAATGGACGCCTTGGAAAAAGGGCTTCCGATGCTCGCCTCGATCGGTTCCGTTTCGCCCTACATCGGCCTGTTCGGCACCGTCTGGGGCATCATGGACGCTTTTACCGGTTTGTCGAGCCTTGAAAACGTGTCCCTGGCCGTTGTCGCCCCCGGTATTGCCGAAGCGCTCGTTGCCACAGCTGTGGGCCTGTTTGCCGCCATTCCCGCAACAGCTGCCTACAACCTCTTTGCCAATCGCATCGAACGCTTGAGCAACCGTTTTGACAGCTTCAGCGAAGAGTTCCTGAACATCCTCGCGCACCAGCGCTAAGAAGCACTCTTTGAGAGGAGAGTCGCTATGGCTTTGCGAACCCAATCCAACCGAGGCAAGCGTCGTTTGATGAGCGACATGAACGTCGTTCCTTATATCGACGTCATGCTGGTGCTCGTGGTGATTTTGATGGTGGCCGCCCCCTTCGTCAACCCTTCCGTGGTCAATCTTCCGTCCGTCAAAAAGGCAGGCAAGGCACCCACGGAAAACATCCAGGTGGTCGTGCATGCCGACAGTCGCTTGTCGATTAAAACCAAGTCCGGCTTGCATCCGGTTGATATGCCCCAGCTTGTCAACAACGTCAAAACCGCTCAGGCCGGTCTCAACACACCGGTGGTGATCGCCGCCGACCGTGACGTTCGCTATGAGCAGGTCATTGATGTCATGAAGGCACTTCAGGGCGCCAATGTCGAGCGAGTCGGTCTGGCCCTTCAGATTGAAGGTGGCCGTCAATGAACGAGAGCGAGAACCGAGGCCCGGTTCGTCCCGGCAACCAAAAGCCCTTTGACCTTCCGGTCGGCCTGATGGCTGCCGTGGGAGTGCATGCGCTTTTGTTTGTGGGGCTTTTTACCGTCTTTCAGTGGAGAACCGAACCCGAGTCGTTCTACGCCGAACTTTGGGCGCCTGAGGACGCTTCCGGAGAAAGTGTCGCAGGCAAAGCTCCCGAGACACCCGATACGCCGCTACCCAAAGACACCGAAGCCGCTCCGCAACCGGATCCTCGCGAGGAGGAAGCTAAGCGTCTGGAAGAGGAACGTCTGGCTCAGGAAAAACTCGAGCAGGAGAAACTGGAGCAACAGCGCTTGGAGCAAGAACGACTCGAACAAGAGCGACTGGAACAGCAGCGTCTCGAGCAGGAGCGTCTAGAACAACAACGCCTCGAGCAGGAGCGTCTGGAGCAAGAGCGTCTGGAACAGGAACGCCTGGCCGAACAAAAGCGTCTGGAAGAAGAGCGCGCTGCGGAAGAAGCCCGCCGTGCCGAAGAGATTCGTCTGGCCGAAGAACGTCGCTTAGCCGAAGAGAAGCGTTTGGCAGAAGAGCGCCAAAAACTCGAAGAAGAGCGCAAACGCCTTGAAGAAGAAAAGCGGCTGGCCGAAGAGCAGAAACGCCTCGAAGAAGAGCGGCGCTTGGAAGAGGAACGCAAGGCAGAAGAAGCCCGCAAAGCCGAAGAGGCTCGAAAGGCGGAAGAAGCTCGCAAAGCCGAAGAAGCCCGAAAGGCGGAAGAAGCGCGCCTGGCAGAGGAAAAGCGTCTCGAAGAAGAGAAAAAACGCAAGGAAGCCGAACGCAAAGAGCGTATTCGTCGTGAGCGCGCCGAACAAAAGCGCATTGCCGACGAAATGCGTCGTGCGGAATTGGCCCGCATCACGGGGGCGCCGCAGGTGCAATCCGGTCAGGTGGGTAAGACTACCGGTACCCCCGGCACTCGCGTGCGCAACGTCACCGGTACGGCCTCGGCGCAGTATGCGGCTAGCGTTATCGCCTGCATTCGACCGAACATTTTCTACGCGGTGCCGCCGGGTATCGAACGCGGTCAACACCAGGCTGTTTACCGCGTCAATCTGCTGCCCAACGGCGAGCAGACGGGCAATCCCGTGCAGCTTAAGAGTTCTGGGTTGCCCGCCTACGATCATGCAGTTGAAACGGCCATCCGTCGTTGCAATCCTTTCCCGCGTCCGAAGGATCAATCGGCAACCGTACCGCGTTCCATGCAAATCACATTCGATCCCGTGGAAGACAACGCCAACAACTGACGCCGAAAGCTTTCGAAGTCTTACCGCTTCGAAAGCTTTTTTCTTGGCGGCGGCCTAAACTCGTCAGTGTCAACGCGTCTTGTGCAGGAGAAGTCGTATGCAGCTCACCGTCGTCGTCGAAAACCAAACGAGTTCGCAAAATCTGTTGGCCGAATGGGGCTACAGTGCTTGGCTGCAAACCGAAGACGCCGTCATCTTGCTTGATACGGGCGGCATTCAGCATACGCTACAACACAACCTGACGGCATTGGGACTCAATGCCCGACGCATCACCGATTTGGTGCTCTCGCACGGTCATTTCGACCATACTTCAGGTGTCATGGACGTGTTGCGGCTGGCGCCGCACGCTCGCGTGTGGGCAGCTCCCGGCATCGGACGCGAGCGCCTTGGAGACGCAGACGCCAAACGAGCTTCCGGCGGCGGTTCGATGCTCGCAGGACTTGCCTTTTCGCCGATCGATCCGTTCGTTGAAATCGCTCCGGGCGTGACCGCTTTTACTGTGCCGGCAACCGAGCGGGATCCCCGCTGGGTCTGCACCAGGCATATGTTTGAGCGCACCGATTCCGGAGAAATCGTGCCCGACACGTTTGCCGACGACGTCTCGCTTTTGGTGCAATCCGAAAAAGGCGCGTCCGTGCTTTTGGGCTGCGCGCACGCCGGACTTCCCAATATTCTGCGCTACGCCTCTCGTACTTTCGGAATCGATCGTTTCCATACCGTGCTCGGCGGCACGCATCTGAGCGGTGTTGCTCCTGCTGACTATCCTTTGTGGATGCAAGAACTCACGCAATACAAAGTCGAACACTGGCGACCGTGTCACTGCACGGGCTTTAAGGCCGCTGCAGCGCTCGCACGTACTTTTGACGACGTTGACTGGGCTGCCGCCGGTACCACACATGAGCTCTAGCTCGACATTTTTTCGAGCGAAATCGGCACCTCGTGCCGGGCACTCAAGTGGCGGGCGCGCAACTGGCCGCAACCGCCTTCGATGTCCTGCGCAGCGCTGTCGCGAAGCGTCGCCACAATCCCCTTCCGTCGCAAAACCGTGATGAGATCTTCGATGTGTTCCTGATCAGGGCGCTTGAAGTCACTGCCTTCCGTCGGATTGACGGCAATGAAATTGACCATGGCGTAACGGCCCGCCACAAGCTCAGCTAAACGCTCGACTTCTTCGAACGTGTCATTGATGCCCGCCAACAGCGTCCACTCGATCTGTGCCGGATACTTGGTCTGCTCGGCGTAGTCCAGGGTGCGCTGCAGCAGGTACTCGGGAGTTAGCGCAGGAGCGTTTTTCAAAAGCTTCTTTCGCTTTTCGAAATCTGTCGTGTGAAGCGACAACGCCAATGCAGGTTTCACAGACCAAGTCGGCAGTGCATCAAAGAGCCGCTCGTCGCCCACAGTGGACACAACAATCTGCTTGTGCGCCAAACCGGCCACATCGCCCATGAACGCCACAGCCTCCTTGACGGCAGCCAGATTGTGCGAAGGTTCTCCCATTCCCATCAGAACCACTTTCTTGATATCGGACTTGATGCGCGTGGCTGCCACGTACTGAGCCGCGATTTCGGCGCTGGAAAGCTGACGCTCCAGCCCTCCTTTGCCAGTCATGCAAAAGGCGCATCCGACAGCGCAGCCAACCTGCGTGGAGATGCAAAGCGCCTGACGCGGCAAAAGAACCGCTTCCACGCACGCGCCGTCGGGAAGCATCACCAGCAGTTTGCTGCTTTCAGCTTGTTGGCTCTCTTTGACATTAAACCTTGCCAATGACTCGAGCTGACTTTGAATCTCCGGCAACTTTTCCTGCAGCGCCTTCGGGTAGCTTGCATGTCCCTGCGACTGCCAGGAGGCCAAGCCGAGCCATGCGCGCCACAAACGTCGGATATGGGTGGGCTTGGCGCCAACTGCTGCGAAATCGCGTTCAAATTCACTTAAATGCAAAGATCTGGGCATGACAATCGTCAGAAGAAAAACAAAACCTCAAGCAAAAACCACTACCGGGCAATCCAACGGCCTCTTAAGAGATCACACCGTTAGGACAAAAATCAGAGTAGGAATCGGACAAAAATTAGACTAGGAACTGGACAAAAATAAGAATAGCGACCATTTTACGGCTCGTCACCGCCATTTCGTCCTCTTGGCTTTCCGAACGATTTGTTGCATTTTCGACTGATATCTCAGCCTGGGCCAAGTTTTTCCTGCCAAAATGCCGAAACTTTTCTTTGCGCCGCTCGTTCGGGCGACGCTCTTTCCCTCAATCAACCATAACGCAAAAGCATTCTTCAGAAATGGAACGCATGTTTGAACGCACTTTTTATGCTGCACGATGGTTTTTAGCGCCAGTCTTTTTGGGACTGTCCCTGGCGCTCATCGCGCTGGCGATCAAGTTTTTCCAGGAAATCTTTCATGTGCTGCCGCACGTGCTCACGTTGAGCGAAGCCGATCTGATCCTGTCACTGCTTTCCCTGATCGACATGGGGCTGGTTGGCGGTCTCATCGTGATGGTGATGTACTCGTCCTACGAAAACTTCGTCTCGCGCATGAACCTTGACGACGGCAAGGACGAAAAATTGGGATGGCTCGGCAAGATGGATGCGGGCTCTCTTAAAAACAAGGTGGCGGCAAGCATCGTTGCCATTTCTTCGATCCACCTGCTGCGTATCTTCATGGACATCCAGTCGATTGCCAACGACAAACTGCTCTGGTACGTCGTCCTGCACCTGACCTTCGTGCTGTCTGCCTTCGTGATGTGCTGCATTGACATCATCACGAAAAAGTCTCACTGATTCCTACCTCAGACCGAGCTCCTGAAGCTTGCGCGTGAGCGTGTTTCTGCCCACGCCAAGCTTCTGAGCCGCTTCTATCTTTTTTCCGTGCGTAAATTCCAAAGCGGTCTTGTAGACCGTCGTTTCAAACACACGGTTAAGTTCATCCATGGTTTTGGGCGTACCTCGGCTTAGAAGTTCTCTCACCACCTCAGCCAACTGATCTGTCCAGCCGCCGGCTCTCGTTGCGATAACGTCAGAGGCCGCCTCACTCGAGGCCTGTCCGCTCCCTGTCTTAAATTCAAACGGCAAATCGTCCGGACGAATCCACTGCGAGGGAGCCATCACAGTGAGCCAATTGCAGAGATTTTCCAATTGACGGACATTGCCCGGAAATGGAAAGCGGCGAATCACCTGCAAGGCTTCCGGCGTCAGGCGTTTGCGCTCCGTCTTCAAATTGGACGCCGCAGTACTTAGAAAATGATCGGCCAGTGCTTCGATATCTTCGGTTCGTTCGCGCAACGGCGGCAGTTGCAGGTGAATCACGTTCAAGCGATGGTAAAGGTCTTCTCTGAAGAGCCCCTGTCGCACACGTTCTTCCAGGTTTTGGTTCGTCGCCGCGATAACACGAACATCTGCTTTGATCGACTGCGTGCCGCCCACGCGATAGAAATAACCGTCGCTTAGAACTCGCAGAAGACGCGTCTGCAAATCGGCGGGCATATCCCCAATTTCGTCCAAGAAAAGCGTACCGCCTTTGGCTTGTTCAAAGCGGCCGTACTGCAGCTGATTGGCCCCGGTAAACGCACCGCGTTCGTGTCCGAACAGTTCGCTTTCGAGAAGCTCTCGGGGAATGGCCGCCGTATTGATCGCCACGAAAGGGGCTCGGCTACGAAGGCTGTGCTGATGCAGCGCACGGGCAACCACTTCCTTGCCGGTACCCGATTCGCCCGTCAGAAGCACCGTGACGTGACTATGCGACAAACGGCCGATCGCCCGAAACACTTCCTGCATGGCACGCGACTGTCCGATGATTTCGGTTCGACGCTCTTCTCCCTTGTCATCCAAGTCGCTTGCGTCCGTACTTTCGGCCACCGTACTTTCCTCACGCGCGCGGCGCAACAAATCAATGGCACTGTTGATATCGAAAGGTTTGGCCAAATACTCGTACGCGCCCCCTTGAAAAGCGCTCACGGCACTGTCGAGGTCACTAAAGGCCGTCATGATGATGACGGGCAATCCGGGATATTTGTTTTTGACAAAGGCAAGCAGATCGAGTCCGCTCATATCGTGCATGCGAATGTCGCTTAAAAGCACCGACGGCGTATCGTGTTCAAACGCTTTGACAACGTCGGCTGCCGACTCGAACAATCGAAATGGCATTTGTGCACGCGTGAGCGCCTTTTCGAGCACCCAACGAATGGAACGATCATCGTCAACAACCCAAATCTGTCGCATCTTTGTTTTTCTTGTTTCTGTTTAGTTGATCGGTTCGCCCAACGGGAAAAGCAGACTGAAATCCGTGCAGCCCGGCCTGCTGTCGAGCTCAATCGATCCTCCGTGCCGCTCCACATAGGTCTGCACGATGGAAAGCCCCAATCCCGTACCGCCGTCGTGTCCCGTGACCAGCGGATAGAAAATTTTTTCACGTATGCGCTTGTCGATACCCGGTCCGTTGTCGATTATGTGTACATTGACGGCAAGACGATAACGCTTGCGTTGAATCGTACACTGGCGCGCAATACGCGTTTTGATCATGAGTTCCGCCCGTCCCTCGGCTATCAAGGCTTTTCCTGCCTCGGCCGCATTGCGCATGAGATTAAGAAAAACTTGGATGAGCTGTTCGCGATCCCCCATGATCGCCGGAACCGAGACGTCATAATCGCGAAGCACGGAAAGTCCGGGACCGAATTCAACGCTTACGAGATTGCGCACTCGTTCTAACACTTCGTGCAGATTGACTTCGGTTAAATGGGATTCACGTCGATAAGGCTGCAACAATCGATCAACGAGCCCCTGCAAGCGGTCAGCTTCGGCAATGATGACTTCGGTGTATTCACGCTGCTCGCGATCTTCAAGCTCGGCTTCCAGAAGCTGTGCAGCTCCTCGGATACCCCCGAGCGGATTTTTCACTTCATGAGCGAGATTACGCAAAAGCGAACGCGTTGCCTCCCCCATCCCCGCTTCCTGCTCTTGACGCACGCTATCCATCGCCTTTTGCACTGGAACGATTTCAAGCAACACGCTGCTTTCGCTCTCGGCTATGCTCGAGAGCATGATCTGAACGGGTTCAGGGTCAGCCAGGGGACGGCGCAGTTCGGTAACGGCCGTATAGGGAACAAGCTTTTTGTCCTTGTCGGAAAAACGCTCTGCCCACTCACGCACATGGGCGAACAATAGTCCGATGTCCGTGCCTTTGAGATTACGCCTTGAGCATCCGATCAGCATTTCTGCTGCGGTATTGCACCACAGCACACGGCCATAACGGTCGAGCACCACGACACCCGTGGATAACAAATCTGCCGCAGCCTGAAGCCGGGCGTAAAAACTGCTGCTGCCTCGGCTCATATTTGGCGACTCCTGCCGACACTCGTCTAAAAAACCGTCGCACGGGCATCCCGAGAAAAATTCGCCTCGGGATGCCGTACAGACAAACCTAATCAACGCCGGTCGAAATCAGAACACTTGGCCGGCGTCTGACGCCTATGCATCAGCAAGCGAAATACATCTCGTATTCGAGCGGATGCACAGCGCAACGATAACGATCCACCTCGTGGCTCTTGAGCGAAAGATAGGCGTCAATCAGATCGTCGCTGAAAACGCCGCCGCGGGTAAGGAACTCACGATCCTTGTCGAGGTATTCGAGAGCCTGACTCAGTTCGGCGCAAACCGTCGGGATCTTGGCGTTTTCTTCCGGCGGCAGGTCGTACAGATTCTTGTCGGCGGGTTCGCCCGGATGAATCTTGTTCTGGATGCCGTCAAGACCGGCCATCAACATCGCCGAGAAGGCGAGATAAGGATTGGCCGTCGGATCCGGGAAGCGGACTTCGACGCGGCGAGCCTTGGGACTGGCCACGTGCGGAATGCGCAGCGAAGCCGAACGGTTGCGAGCCGAGTAAGCAAGCTTCACGGGAGCTTCAAAGCCCGGCACCAAACGCTTGTAGGAGTTGGTGGTCGGGTTGGTGAAGGCGTTCAAGGCTCGAGCGTGCTTGATGATGCCGCCGATGTAGTAGAGGGCTATTTCGGAAAGACCGGCGTAACCGTTGCCGGCAAAGAGGTTCTGATCATCCTTCCAGATGGACTGGTGCACGTGCATACCGGAACCGTTGTCACCGAACATGGGCTTGGGCATAAAGGTAGCGGTCTTGCCATAGGCGGCTGCCACGTTCCAGATCGTGTACTTCATGATCTGCAACCAATCGGCGCGCTGCACAAGCGTGGAAAAACGCGTACCGATTTCACACTGACCGGCAGCACCCACTTCGTGGTGGTGCACTTCACAGGGAACCCCCTGCTGTTCAAGCAACGTCACCATTTCGGCGCGAATGTCGGAGAGCGTATCAACCGGCGGAACCGGGAAGTAACCGCCCTTAAACGGAGCGCGGTGGCCAAGGTTACCGCCTTCGTATTCAATCTTGCTTGCCCACGGACCTTCTTCGGAGAAAATCTTGAAAAAGGTGTTCTGGGGTTCGTTGGCAAACGTCACGCCGTCAAAAATGAAGAACTCGGGTTCGGGACCAAAGAAAGCCTTGTCACCGATGCCGGTGCTCTTGAGATAATTTTCGGCACGGCGTGCAAGAGAACGGGGATCACGAGCATAGCCCTTGCCGGTATCGGGCTCGAGAACATCGCAAGTCAAAATGAGAGTGTTCTGTTCACGGAACGGATCCATGCGGGCCGTTTCAGGGTCGGGCATCAGAATCATGTCGCTCGCTTCAATGCCTTTCCAGCCGGCCATCGACGAGCCGTCAAAGGCCTGTCCGTCTTCGAAAGTGTCTTCGGTGAGCTGATGGGCAGGCACGGTCATGTGCTGTTCTTTGCCGCGGGTATCGGTCAAACGATAATCAACGAACTTGACATCGTTGTCTTTAACCATCTGCAGAACGTCTGCGGGCGAGGTCATGATTGATTTCTCCTAGATTCGGAAATGGTTTGTCTGTTGATCTTGGCGGGATCGAACCGCCCAATCAATCAAAAGCAAATTTCATGCCAATTTTCACAGTCCCGTAAAACAGCTCTTGAGAGCGTGAACCACGGCATGTACGCACCAAATTGTACGGTCTTGCGCACCCGTTTGGTGCATTGACATTCGTCCGTGTTACAAAACGGTGCGCTGGAACAACCACACATCGCGCAATTTTTCCAGCCATTTCATGGCCTTTTTCTATGGAAACGAATACAATGGCACTCCCTTTACGGGGGTGTTCCGGTTTCGACGGGGTGTAGGACGCCGTACGGTGCATGCCGAGGTCTAGTCTCCTCGATAAACAACTAGAAAAAAATAAACGCCAACAACGAGCGTTTCGCTCTCGCCGCTTAATGCCGCGAGCGATGCACTGAGTGGTTACAGGCTCAGGTCGGGTTACACCGACGGCATCGTCATTTCACTGTGACTGGAAACGAACGGAGCCGTGACGTTCGTTTCGAGATCCAAGCGGCTGGCCGTCTGAAGGCCCGTTCAACGGCAGGGCAGACGGTAAGAACTCAAAATTGTTGAACTAAGCATGTAGATCCGACGGAAAAATCGCTTCGGACGCGGGTTCAATTCCCGCCACCTCCACCAAATTCAAGTCCCGGACGCTAAAAAACGTCTGGGATTTTTTTCATAGTTTGATTTGATATCAAACTAAATTGAATTTTAGTGTGCTGCCCTCTCCAGTTGTGCACTGATTTTCCGCATAAGATCTTCCAAAGTCTCTATCTCATCAACCGACAAAGCACCCCGGACAGCTTGATCCATGCGCTTGGAAATGGCCTCAAATTTCTGCCGGCAAGCGTTCCCTTTATCAGCCAGATCAACCAGACAGGAACGACCATCAAGTGTATTGGCGCAACGCAGGACATAACCAAGACTTTCGAGTTTTTTGACCAGCACGGTGACGGTTGCTTTCGTGCGATGCGAGCGACGAGCCAAGTCCGTCATACTGGTCGGCCCCTGCCGGTAGAGTACATTGAGAATATCGCCGTGCGCCGAATCGATGTCGTCAAACCCTTCCTGTTTCATTGTCTCAGTCAGTCGAGCTTTCAAAGCTCGAGACAATCGTGCGGTCAACTGCCCGACGTTGGTTGGTTCAGATGATTCAAGTGGAATCTCGTGCACTTCAGGCTCAGCACCTGCCTGAAGGCCCGTTAATTTAGTTAGATATCGAAGGATTGCCATAAAATCATCTCCTCGAGCACCGCTTCTCCGTGTCGTCTTAGTTTACCGAAAGACAGATACATGCATTCATTCATATTCATGTTCCATCCATTCCTGAACCGCCATTTAGCACTTCAGGATTTTTGCGGGCACAATTCTTCTTGTGTCGTCGTTTCTTTAGCTTCTGAGGTCGCAGCATGTCGTATCGGTCAATGCGAGTTGTTGCCAAACAGGTTGTCGGCTCCCCGTACAGCCCGCGCCCTCATGCTGTCTTCATCAAGACGACGCTTTCGGTGATGGCCTTCGCATGTGCATTGTCGGCCTGGTCGTTTGATGTCAGAGTCGACGGTCTGCAAGGAGAGCCCAAGGACAATGTTGAAGCACTTCTGACACCGATTCGTGAAAAAGCCTCTCCTCCACGCAAGCACACCTATCGGTCTCAGGTCGATAAGGCCATCCGCCGAGGGCTTGAAGCGTTGGGCTATTACCAGTACGAAATCCGTTACCGCTGGGTCAAACCCGATTCCGCGCAGACTCAGGCACAAGCATCTTCCGACAAACCGTCGACAACTGATGACAATACTCCGCAGCCTCAACCCAACGTCGATCCGACCTCCGACAAAGCGAGCAAAAATACCGCGCGCAAAGAAAAGACGTTGCTCGTTGCCCGCGTCAAGCTCGGCGAACCGGTGCGCATCACGAACGCGACCCTGACGATTGAAGGTGAAAAAAACACTCGACGCTCACACTTTCGTCGCCTGCAGCGTCGACTACCCAAGCCCGGCACGCAGCTCAACCACGGCGAATACACCGACTTCAAGGCTGCGGTGGAACGCACCGCCATGCGGTACGGGCACTTTGACGGCACATTTATTCAAAGCGAATTATTAGTCGATGCAGAGAAGAACGAAGGTCAGTGGCTGTTGGTATACGATCCCAAAGAGCGCTACAAATTTGGAGATGTGGACTTCACGGGCAGCCAGATTCGCGAGTCGATCCTGCAAAACCTCGTTCCGTTTGAAACCGGCGAACCCTATTTGTCCGACGACGTTGCCGAACTCAATCGCAGACTCTCAGCCACCGGCTGGTTCAATTCCATCGTCGTGACCCCCGACATCACCGCGGGTCGCAAAAGCAATGACAAGCAGTTGCCGGTACACGCCCGCGTCTCGCCCAAAGTCAAAAATTCCGTGGAAACAGGACTCGGGTACTCCACCGACGTCGGACCCCGAGGGCGCCTCATCTGGAAAAAGCCATGGTTAAATGATTCGGGTCATAGTCTTGAGGCTGCAGGTGACATCTCCAAGCTTGAGCAAATGCTTGACCTCACCTACAAACTGCCACTTGAGGAAAATGCATTGGAGCAGTTCTGGATGTTCGGCGGAGGATACAAGCACGAAGACTTGAACGACACCAAAGCGGACTCTCTGACTTTTGCCGCCACTCGACGCTGGGATCTCTACGAAGGCTGGCAAAAGGGCATTGCGCTGAAGTTCCGACTCGACGACTTCACGCAGGGGTCGCTTGACAACAAGACCATGATGGTCTACCCCGAGTTTTCACTCTCGCGTACGCGAAGCCGCGGAGGCCTGATGCCCAAGTGGGGCGACTCTCAGCGTTACACTATCGGCTATGCCAACCAAATGTGGGGTTCGGACATTGATGCGCTGATACTTGAAGCGCAATACACCTTGATTCGTACGTTCGCCCGCAAGCATCGCTTCGTGCTGCGCTCTCACCTCGGATGGATCGAAACGGGCGACTTCAACGACGTTCCGCCGGATCTGCGCTACTTTGCCGGCGGTGACAGAAGCATTCGCGGCTACGACTACGAATCAATTTCGCCCAAGGATGAAAACGGCGATCTGACGGGTGCTTCAAAAATGATCACCGGCAGCATCGAGTACCAGCTGCGCGTCAAGGGCAAATGGTGGGGAGCCGTCTTCTTCGACATCGGCCGAGCTGACACAAACTTTGAGTTTTCCAACCTGAAAAAAGGCGCAGGCATCGGCGTGCGCTGGGAATCGCCTCTCGGTCCGATCAAGCTTGACATTGCAAAACCGGTGGGCGACTCCGAGGAAAACGGTATCCAGTTCTACATCGGTTTGGGGCCTGAATTATGAGATGGGGCAAACGACTACTGATCGGAACTGCTTCGGTGCTGGTTGTGCTTGCCGCCGTGCCCGGAATTTTGCTCGGCACCGATACGGGCCTTCAGATCATCAAAGGTACACTTGAAAAAACCGTACCGGGCCTGAAAATCGAGTCGCTGAGCGGCTCCGCCTTCTCTCTTAAAGCCGACAATTTGCAGTACACCGCGCCCGGTCTGACGTTTCGCGGAAATGTTTCGTGGAGCCTGAACGCCTCCAAGCTCTTGTCTCGGCGTGTGGATCTTAATGCCTTTGAACTGTCTGAAGCCACGCTGCGAATCCGAACGCAGGAAATGGCGTCGTCGGCTTCAACGCCTGTCCCGAAATCGCCTACTCAAAAGCTTGACAAAACACAGACCTCGCGGTTTAAAACACCGATTGCCGTGATTGTCAAGCGCGTGGCGATCAAAAACTTGCAGGCTGACATTGACGGCAATTTAGTGAATGTGGGTCTCCTGCAGACACAGGCTGTTTGGACACAATCCCGCATCGACATCGATTCCGTTCTCTTGCGGGATTCGAGTTTTCAGTCAGCCGAAACACCTCCTTCCGACGAATCCATCGGCTCAGCCCTTAAGCGCACTTTTTCAGAAGTTATCGTGCCGACGATTCCGGCCATTGAGCTTCCGCTGGATTTAAATCTGAAGCGTTTCGAACTTTCGAACTTCACGATCAAGGGCAACCCCGATCAAACCGTTGACTCGGTTACCTTTGCGCTCACTGCCCAAAACGGGGCCGTGGCACTTGAAAACATTGCCGCCCGCACCATGGGCGCCGAACTCACAGGCGCCGTGACGTTAGGATTGGACGCACGGCACGAAATGACGCTTGATCTTAATTTGTCCGCGCTCGTTGCCCGCGAAGCCATCCCGACGGGAGTCCTGCCCACGATTGCCGAACCGACGACAGAAGAAATCGAAAACTTTTACGAGCGCTTAAAAGATGTGCGTGCCGAACGGCTCAAAGCCGCGCAAGAACGCCGAGCCAAGCGCAGAGCTCAAGGAATCGAGCCCCGTAAACAGGTTGACGCCAAAACACTCACGAGAGAAGAAAAACGCGAGCTGCGACGTAAAGCGCAAGCCCGACTCAAGCGCCGCATTGAACGTTGGCGCGACAGCGTGCGCGGTCTACTTCCCAAACCCGAGCCTCAGCCTCCGGTAACCATAAACTTAACACTCTCAGGCCAAGGCTCCTTAAACGACACCCTCTCGCTTTCAGGTCGTATTGAAAACGTCCCCGGCGTACAAGGTGCCTCTTTTGTCTTGACTGCGTCTCCGACAAAGCTCGGCTTGCCTCTTTCAGCAGAGATTCGTGCCGACAAAGTGGAAATTTCCGGCGCCATCGTCAACGCCGTGGATGTCAATCTCTCCGGCAAAGCCGTTGACTACGCTCTCAACGCCACCGCCAAAGCGCTTTATCCCGTTGATGAGAAACACAGCGTCACAGCGGATATCGTCATACGAGGCAAGGGGTCCGAAGTCGCCTCCCATCTCACGGACTTCTCAATTCTGTCCAACGTCGGACGCGTTCAAATTGACGGGCAAGCCAATTGGGAAAAGAACGTTCGTTTCGCCGCTGCTTTAAATCTTTCCGGCCTCAACACCAAAGAAGTTCTCCCTCAGACGCCCTTGACAGTGGACGGCAGTTTCGTGATCTGGGGAGAAAGACAAAACGGACGATGGAAAGCCAAATTACAGGACCTCACGGTTCTTGGGGAATTACGAGGGCAGTCGTTGGCGCTCACCGGCACGGTCGAATCTCACGGCAACGGCATTGTGGAAGCCCCTGAACTCTACTTTGCCGTCGGCAACAACACGTTTGAATTCTCAGGCAAGGCCGACTTTGCCAAAGACATACCGGAACTGGACTTCAAGACCAAAATTGACGCGCCCGATTTCGGTTTGGTCGATCCCAACCTGCTGGGTTCAGTCAAGGGCACATTGGCCGTGACGGGGACCACGCGGCTACCCGTCATCAACGCCGATCTGACGGCACGCAACATTGACTATTTCGGCACAACACTTAAGCGCGGCCATCTGACCGGCCGCATGCGTTCGCGCGACGTGGTTTCCGGTCGACTGACACTGCAGCTTACCGACTTCAAGACGCAAGGCGTCGACATACGCAAAGCGACGATTGAATTGCGCGGAAACGAACTGCGGCACAACCTGACCGTGCACACGGAAGGCACACCCATTTCCGTTGACGCCAAAATCTCGGGCATTTACGAACGCATGCTCGGCAATTGGGCGGGCGCGCTTGCCGAACTCAAAGTCAAAACCGCCTACGGCCCCGTCACGCTTGAAAAACCAATGCGCCTGGCTTACGTGCCCGATCTCAACCGAGCCAATGTCAGTAAAGCATGCCTGGCTCACACTCATGCACGACTGTGTCTGGAAAACGATCTCAAGATTGATCTCACAAATCGAAGCGATCTGCGCATTCTGATCGGTCTTCCGAAATTCGATCTGGCTTTCATCAAGCAATATTTCCCGGGACGCTTTGTTGCTGACGGCATCATCAAGGCCAACGCTGACGTGACGTTGCCGGCAGGTCTTTCTGAACTTCCCCGCGGCCGCGTTACTGTACGAGCTCAGGACATCAGCACCAAGTACCGCATGGATCTGAGCGACCTGAAGGTGGGCTTCAATTCCGTTCAACTGACCTTTGCCAACGCTAAAGACAGCATCGAAGGCAACTGGAAGATTGACATCAAAGATAACGGCGACATTGAAGGTTCACTTCGCATGAGCGACCTCTTCAACACCCGCACCGTCGACGGAGCACTGAAGTTTGTCGCAGTGGACGCCACCCTCGTCAACTCCTTCCTCTCACCGGGTGAATCCGCCGAAGGTCAATGGTTCGGCAATTTGCGCTTTGCGGGAACGCTGGAAGAACCTCTGATTTATGGACGAACCGGACTTTTTAATGCCAAGCTTGACTCAACTAAGCTTCCCTTCGAAATGTTGCCCAGCGACATCAAACTGACCTTCAACGGCAACTCCTCCACCCTCGAAGGGCACCTTAAAACACCTCAGGGTGAAGTCGCTCTTAACGGATCAGCCGATTGGCGCACTATCGGTGAAGGCAAAGCGATCGTGACCACCAAAGGAAGCAATTTGCGCGTGACCTTACCTCCTGACATTGAGTTTGACCTCACAACCGATGTGACCTGCGAGGCAAGCAGCGATCTGATTAAGCTCGACGGCGCCATTTCGATTCCCTGGGCTAAAGTTTCCGTCAGCAAACTACCGGCTTCTGCAGTTGACGTTTCCGACGATGTTGTTCGTCTGGACCGTCCTCGTGCTAAGAAAAAAGCGGCCGGCAAGCCCATACCCATAGAAAGCAATCTTCGCATTCACATCGGAGATGATGTTCGTGTTGAAGCCATGGGCCTTAAGGCCAGACTCACCGGAAACCTCAATGTGATTCAGGACAATGGAACACTCGGTTTAACCGGTCAAATCAGCGTTCCAACCGGTAGCTTCAAGGCTTACGGACAAGACTTACTCGTTCGCCGAGGTGAATTCCATTTCGTGGGGGCTGTGGCCAATCCTCTTCTTGACCTGGAAGCCATTCGCAACCCGGATCGCACGGCCGATGATGTGATTGCAGGTATTCGTGTGACTGGCTCGGTTGATTCTCCGCAGGTCGCCGTCTTCACCGACCCTGCCAAATCCGAGACCGAAGCTTTGAGCTATCTGATCCGCGGTGAAGGTCTTGATCCTTCCGGCGACTCGGACAACACCATGATTACCTCTGCCCTCATTAACCTTGGCCTGAGTCAAGGCAGTCATGTGTTCGAATCGCTTGGCGACGCAGTCGGCATCAGCGGCCTCGGATTTGAAACCGAGGGCGTCGGCGACAGCTCGCAGCTGGTGGTCTCTGGCTACGTGCTGCCGGGCCTCAAAGTGAAGTACGGCGTCGGGATTTTCGATTCGCTTGCTACGCTCACGCTTCGTTACCGCGTCATTCCCAGGCTCTATGTGGAGGCCGTCAGCGGCGTGGATCAAGCGCTTGACCTGCTCTATTCGTTTGAGTTCTGACAAGTTTGCGGGACAGTTGTCTTGCCGCCACGTCAAAATGCGTAATATTATTACGCGTAATAATATTACGCATTATTTTTTAGGTGTCGGATGTCTGCTATTTCCAAAAATACGTTTTTCGGCCGCGAACGCGAGCTCCTTCAACTGCAACGGCTCCGCTCAACTGTCAAGGATAAAGCCATCAGTCGTTTTGTCGTTGTTTCCGGCAGGCGACGCGTCGGCAAAACTCGTCTCATCCTGGAGGCGCTGCCGTCTAGCGAGGACATGCCGACAATCTACGCCTACATCAATCCTCACCTGAATGCCGCGTCGAATCTCGAAGATTTTTCAGAAAGCCTGCGAGAATGCTTCGGTTGGCCCCGTCCTCGGCGTTTTCTCAACTTCGAAGATGCGTTGCTGGAAGTTTTCGAAGTGGCAAAGCAACGTCCTGTCACTTTGGTGTTCGACGAATTCCAGAACTTCGGTCGCGTTGAGCCGAGTTTCTACGGCACTTTGCAAAAGCTCTGGGATTTGCACCACGAAAAAATGCAGTTGCTTCTTGTTGTCTGCGGCTCCGTTGCAAGCTCTATGCGCGAAATCTTCGAGAACGGTCAAGCACCACTTTTTGCCCGCAACAACGCCGTGCTTCACGTTGAGCCGTTCCTGCCCGATCTCGTCAAAACCATTTTCAGGAGCTACTGTCCGAACTTCAGCGGTGACGACCTTTTGGCGCTCTACGCCTTCACCGGCGGTGTTGCGCAATACATTCAAAATTTCTTGCCGATGGGCGCCTTTACGCTACAAGATATGCTGCACTTAGGCGTCGAAGAAAATTCCGTCTGGCTTTCCGAAGCTCAGCTCATGCTGGCCTCCGAGTTCAAAGGTTCCGCGCAAACTTACCACGAGATCCTTCGACGCATTGCCGCCGGTAAGAACAAACGCGCCGAACTTATCAGCACCTTCTCAATAGACGTATCAGCCCATTTGTACCAGCTCCAACACGAATACGCTCTGATCGAGTCTCTGGAACCGGTTGGGCAAAACGGCGCCAAGCGTCAACGCGTTGCATATGAACTCAACGACGAACTGTTGGATTTCTGGTTTACCTTTATCCTACCCAATCAACGCATTCTGCAGAGCCACAATACGAAAGCCATCCGTCAGTTGATTCTGCGCGATTATCCGAATTGGTCCGGTCGCGTGCTCGAAAGGTTGTACCGTCGTCATTTCCGCAACCTCGGCCTGTTTACTCAAGTTGGGCCCTGGTGGGATCGCAATGGCGCCAACGAAATTGACTGCGTGGCGATCGACGATGTCAACCGAACCGTCTGTTTTGCGGAAATCAAGCGCAATCCGGCCAAAATTCACCTCTCGGCATTGAAAGATAAAGCACGCGTCTTTCTGTCCTTCAATCCGGCCCTCGAAAGCTATCAGCCACTTTTCCTGGGGCTATCCACCGACGAACTCGGCTCGGACAAAAAACTGCCGTTCGAAAAATAGCCGCCGCTTCGGCTCTCGGCTGAAACGGCGGCATTGACTCGCTGAAAGATTCGATCAGGCCTTGTGTTCGGCCACCAGATCGTCAATCTTCTTGGGAGGTTCTCTCAATTCCTGAATGCGCTTGGTGCGTTCGATATTGTTGATGGCGTGAAGCAGAGCCAATGCGGCCGATTCGATCACGTCGGTCGACAAGCCCATGCCGTGGAAAACGCGTCCGTTGTAATCGACCGTAATGTTGACCTGACCGAGGGCGTCCATGCCGGCACCATTGGCCGTGATTTCAAAGCTCGTGAGCTTGCAGCGCACGCCCGTCAAACGCGTGATGCAGTTGTAGACCGCATCCACCGGACCGTTTCCGATGCTCGAGTCCGTACGGGTACGCTTGCCGACTTGCAGTCTCACCGTGGCCGTTGCCGTCATGTCGCCGCTACCGCTCATCACATTGAGGCGATCAAGGCGATACGTATCGTCATCGTTTACGCCCTGCTTGGTGAAGAACACCAGAGATTCAAGGTCATAGTCAAACACCTGGCCCTTCTTGTCGGCAAGCTTCAGGAAGCGGGCGTAAATATCGTCAAGATCGTAGTCTTTCTCCGTGTAGCCGAGATTCTGCAGGCAGGTGCGAATCATATGGCGGCCGGAGCGCGCCGTCATGCGCATATTGTTGCCCTTAAAGCCCACGCTTTCGGGCGTGAGGATTTCGTAGGTCTGGCGATTCTTGAGTACGCCGTCCTGATGGATGCCGGAGCTGTGCGCAAAGGCGTTCGAACCGACGATGGCCTTGTGCGGCGGCACGGGTTCGTGGCAGATCTTTGCAACGAGCGAAGACGTTCTGGCGATGTTCTTCATCACGATGCCGGTCTTGAGACCTTCGAAGTAACCGTTGCGAACGTTCAAAGCGGCGGCCACTTCTTCCAGCGACGTGTTGCCGGCGCGCTCGCCCAAACCGTTCATGCAGCATTCGATCTGACGCGCGCCCATCTGCACGGCCGTCAGCGAATTGGCCGTTGCCATGCCCAAGTCGTTGTGGCAGTGAACTGAGAGCACAGCTTTGTCGATGTTGGGAACACGGTTGAAGATGTTGGTGATAATGCCGCCGAATTCCGTCGGAAGTGTGTAGCCCACGGTATCGGGAATGTTGATGGTCGTGGCGCCCGCATCAATGGCGGCTTCCACCATGCGGCACAGTTCGTCAATCGGGGTGCGGCCTGCGTCTTCGCAAGAAAATTCCACGTCGTCGGTGTAGTTACGAGCAAGCTTCACGGAGGCCTTGGCCATTTCGACGATGTCATCAAACGACTTGCGCAGTTTGTCGCGCACATGGATCGTACTTGTAGCAATAAAGGTGTGGATGCGGAAGCGTTCCGCGACGCGAAGTGCTTCGCCGGCCGCTTCAATGTCCTTGGCAACGCAGCGCGACAAACCGCAGGGGACCGTCTTTTTCAGTGTGGCGGCAATCTGGGAAACGCTTTCAAAGTCACCCTTGGAAGAGATCGGGAAACCGGCTTCCAAAACGTCAACGCCGAGCTCTTCGAGCGCCAACGCAATCTGCAGCTTCTGACGTGCCGAAAGACTCTGCGGCAGCGCCTGTTCACCATCGCGAAGCGTGGTGTCAAAAATAATGATCCGATTGTCGCTCGACATTTGCAAAACTCCCTGTATTGAAACTGATCTTTACTTGCAAAAAAGCAAGTTTTTGAAAGTTCAGGTCACTCTACTCTCTTGCCGTTTTGCAGTCAAGATATTTTGCAAAAATCAAGACTATTAATTTTTTATCCTTTTGATTTTTATTGATTTTTTATTTTAATAAAGATGTTATTGCAAATACCGATGTTGCGCAAAATCACAAATTTTGTGATTTTTTAGATTATCGAGATTACGCAGAATGCAAGGCCTGAACCTCTTCGAAATCTTCCGTTTCGCTATTCCACAAGGCAAGACAAGCGCGTCCAAGGTCATAGTAAACGGCGTGCAGACACAGGCGCCCGGCCTGTACCGGCTCATGCACCCAGTCGTACGAGAGCAAGTTTTCGATCGACAGCAGAACAGCCCCCTCCTCGCACAAGCGGCAACGCATGCGTGAGTCAATTCCGGGATTTTCGTGGTCAATGCGCCGAACGGCAGGAAGCGCCAGCGACACCCAACGCGAGATGAATTCTTCCGAGCGAATTTTTTCCGGATTGAGCAATCCGTGAATACCGCCGCAATTGGAGTGTCCCATCACGACGATGTCATGCACCTGAAGATGCTTGATGCCGTATTCGATGGCCGCGATCACCGCGTCGTGTTCGCCAGCGGAGTCCTTGTCCGGAACAATGGCAGCAATGCTACGGACCACGAACAGGTCGCCGGGCTTGCATCCGAGAATGATGGCCGGATCGGTTCTCGAATCGCAGCAGGCAATGACGAGCGTTTTGGGACTCTGACCGTGTGCCAGCTGCTCGAAAAATTCTTTGTCCCTGAGCAGGTATTCATTGCGAAAACTGTGAAAACCCGTTATGAGTTCGTGAAATCGCGCCATATCGTCAATCTCTACTTTTTACCATCCAGAAACAGTCTGATTTCTCTCAAAAACTCCTGCGGACACTCTTCCTGGGGCGAATGACCGCAGTCAAGTGCGCGTCCCGTCACAACAGTCGCCTTATCGCGCCACGTCTGCACGACGTCATAAAGCTTGCCGACCGTGCCGCGCGCGCCCCAGAGCAGATGCAAAGGCGCTTCAATGCGTTTGTCCGCATCGGCTTTGTCGTCGGCAAGATCAATCGTTGCGGCGGCACGGTAGTCCTCGCAGATAGCATGAATCGTTTCCGGATTACGGTAGCTGCGCAGATATTCTTGGAAAACATTTTCTTCAAGGGTCCCCTCAATCTTGAGCTGACCTTTGATATGGTGCCGCAGGAAGTATTCCGGATCAAAGTTGATGAGCTTTTCCGGGAACGGTTCTGGCTGAATCAGGAAGAACCACCAGAAATAGCGCGAGGCAAACTCCTTGTCAGTGCGTTCGTACATCGTAGCCGTCGGCGCAATATCGATGAAAACGGCCTTGCGCACCAGCTCGGGCCAATCAAGCGCAAAACGATGCCCCACGCGTCCGCCTCGGTCATGTCCTACGAAGTCACATTGTTCAATCCCAAGAGACTGAAGCAACAATTGCAGATCGCGCGCCATTTCTCGCTTGCTGTAGGGACGATGATCGGGCGTACTTTCCGGCTTCGTGGAATCACCGTAACCGCGCAGATCCACCAGGATGACCTTGCGATCTTGTGCCATCTCCGGGGCTACTTTTCGCCAGATCACATGCGTATGCGGGTGCCCATGCACCATCAGTAGCGGCGTCTTGTCTCCTCCGCCCCCCCCCATGGCTACGCGCAACGTGATGTTATTTAATAGTTTGACATCAAATAATTCAAAACCGTCGACAAAGGCGGACTTACCTCGTGACACGATTCCGGTGCACGACATCATCAATCTCCTTACGGTTTCTTTTCCGTCCAGTTCTTGGCGTCAAACATACTGCCCTCAACCTGCCAGAGCTGCTCGATCAGATAACCTTCTCCGCGAGACTTCCCCGAAATGAAGACGCGCGGCAACGGCGGCTCAACCCCCGTCCAAAGCGACGCCGCTTTGGCTGCGGTCATCGGCGTTGCATCCGTCTTGAATTCCCCTGTTTGACCGGCCTTTTTAATCATGAGCAAAGCATTGGATCGCGTCGGCTCCCGTCCCATGCCGGTATCATTGAAAAGGTTGCTATAGGCGGGATCGTCGCCGGCAGAATGGTCGCTTGCGAGAACCACCGTCGTGTTGTCCCAAACGCCTTCTTTTTTCATCCAATCAAACCAGCGGGCAAGCGCTTTGAGTGCGCACGTTTCTGTGGCCAAATGCGCCAACGGCACGCCATCGGGCCCGATCTCCCGTTTGGGATTGGAGACAATACGGCACACGCCCGGATCCATGAACCACGGCGTGTGCGTAAGTTCCGTGTCGATGAACTTGAACGTGTTCTTTTGCGCCTTGGCGTTGGACAATTCAGGCAACTGATCAAAAAGCGCCCAATCCTTGAGAGCTCTGAGCACCAGTACCTCGTTCTTATCTCCGAGGAAACTTTCAAACCAACGACCATTGCGATAAATCTGATTTTTGGCACTCCACGGCACCGCAGAATAAACCGAAACGGCAAGCAAGAACTCGTCGGTATTGCCTCGGCCGATCTTGAGATTGTTGCGTTCGATATAGCGATCGGTATAGGCGTCGCTCAGATAACGAAGTCCCAACACATCTTGGTCTGTGTATTTGCGCAACCGCATTTGTTCAAGCCAATTGCGCTCGTACAAAGCCACATCCCAACTCTCGCCCAGACGATTGACAAACTTGGCGTACCCCCGATTGATTTTTTCGGCAACGGGGTCGCTACCCTGAGCGTTGATGGCAACCGGCGTGCAATCGTAACCGCACAAAATAGAAGCGATGCCGGCATTGGTCGAAGGGCCTGCCGCAAGCGTATCGGGATACCACACAAAACCTTCCAGATCATGCCTGAGTTCCGGAGCATCTTTGAGGATCCGTTCCATATGGGTGCCCGTAAAGGCATCCATCATGACAACAACAATGTTTTCTCCTGTCTTGGAAAAACCGAAGAGTCGATCGTTATAGTCCGGGATCTCGTCGGCAGCCGTTTCCCGCTGCGCTACACCGCTGTGCCATTGACCTCGGCTCTGCCACAAAAGGTAAGACCCGTTGATGAGCGAGCCCACAATGCACAGCACAAAGACACTCTTGATCCAAATCGTATGCCCGGTACGAATGAGCCAGACGTACGCCCCGAACACCGCGGCAATCACGGCAAAGTCGGTAAAGAGATTGGCAGAGCGGAAAAGCGCCGCCGGATTGCTGATCTGGAAGGCGTCGATCGTCCCCGTATCTAGCGGAAGCAAGAATGCGTAAACGGTAAAAAGAAGCGTCACCGCCCCCAGGAAATAGCCCGCAAAATTTCGTGCTCCGGAAAGACTTGCCAAAAAAGCAAAAATCCACACGGCAACACCGATGCCGGCGCACCACAAAAGCGACTTTGCGAGCACCACGTCGGGCGTTGAAAAAATCTCCACGGCCGTGCAATAGGCCTGAACCGGCAGATAGGCCGCCAACAGCAGCGTGATCCAGATACCCGCCGGCGCAAGCAGCGTTTCGGCCGGCTTGGTGGAACGCGCACTGTGCGCTTCGCTATAGAGGAACCGACGCAGATCAACGCCGGCGTGCAATATCCCCAACGCCGGGATCAAGAAGAGAAAACCGGCGCTCAACGCAAAGCTCTTGCGATTGGCTCCGACAAAGTACCACTTTCCCCAAACGCGCAGACTGTAGTAAGCCACAAAAATCGTCAACAGCAGAATCACCCAGTGGTTCTTCCAAAGACGAAGCTTCACGGCCAGGACAATAGCCGCGGCAATGCTGGCGATGTAGGCAAAGTCAGACGACAGCGACACGGCGTTTTTGATGCCTTCCGGCACAAAAGACGCCTGATTGGAAGACAAAAGCGCCAGCAAGACGGCGACAGCCCAGAGCATCAGTGGCACGCCGTAGAGAGCCCCTCCCGGGAATGTTTCGGCAGAGCCTCGCGCCAAGCGGCTGCGTACAACGGCAAAGACTGCCGCCGCAGGTTTTTGCACACGCTCAAGCAGACTGTAGACGATGTTTTTGCCCAGCGAAAAGATGTTGTTGCACGTCCAATAAAGCACCAGGCCGCTTGCAGCGTCATAAAGAAGCACCAGGAACACCGCGGCCATGCCGTAGAGCTGCATCTTGTCGCGACGCGTCATGTTGTGCGTGTAAACGAGAGCGCTTGCCAGATTGATGACGGTCATGAGTATCGGCAGCACATTGACGGAAAACGCGCCGAGACGAATCATGGCGTCGGGCTTGGACAAGTCTGCAATGCCCAAGAAAGAGACGCCTGCCAGCGGTTCAAAATGCGACAGGAAGTGGTACGCCGCAAAGAAGAACGGAATCTGCAGGAAAAAGCCCAGCGACGAGCGCAGCGACAAAAAGGGCGAATAGCCCGCCTGCCGGTGCATCGTCGAAATCATGGCAAAGCGCTCCTGGCCCTTGAAGGTGCGCTTGATCATGGCTTCCTTGGCTTCAAAGCTCTTACGAAGCGCGCGTTCGCCCTCCTGCCACTTTTCGGCCTTGATGTAGATGGGCAGAATCACGATGTTGACGGCCAGACTCATCACGACGATGGCTGGCCCCCAAGCCTCGGTGTGAGAATAACCCCAGACCAAGGCCGCATGCATCCAGTATTCGAGCGGCGCAATCAGAAGCGTGTAAATGAAATCGAGCATCGCTTACGGCTCCTTTTTGGTCTGCGCTTTGCGCGTTGATTGAGTCTTGAGTCGTTCAACCTCGGCAACCAGGGCTTTGGCAATCGGCATCCCCGCGTCTCCGAAATTGACGACATTTTGCTCGCGCAAAGCAAGGATCTTTTCGCGTGCACGCTCTCCGGAAGCAAGCAAAAAGCGTACGACATCAACCACGGTTTTCTCATCGCCCGGCAAGATGCGTTTACCCAGCGTATCAAGCGCACTCATCTCCCAGGCTTCGTGCGGAATTTCCCAAGCTTCAAAACCGTCCTTCAAAGGACCGGCACCGACGCTCACGACCGGACGCAAAAACACGAAAGCAAAGTCAAAAATCACGCCCGAAATGTCGCTTACCATCAGCTGAGCGCGTGCAAGCGACGCAAAGCCGTCGGGGTGCCGATCCCATTCGATGTTGTCAAAGGGCGCGAGTTCCTGCGCAAGCTTCTCCATCAATTCCGGTTCGGACACAAAGCTTTGCGGGTGAGGGCGCAGAATCACGCGGAAACCTGCTTGCGCAAGCATCTTCGGAATCATGGCGCCCGTGCGCGTCAGCAACCCGTTGCGGCCCCAGGTTGGCGCCACAATGACGGTTCCCTCTTCGGGAGGTGCGGCTTTGCGAGCACGCTCCACCAAGCCGTCCAGATAGGGGCAACCGAGTTGCGGGAGTTCCTTGGGGCGCGTGCCACGCAGCGACTCCAGCGCACGCAAGCTTTTGACCTGTCCGGGCCCGGCGCAATAGACAGCGTCGTAATAGTCGAAACTAAAAAGCTTGTAAGTATGAATGTCCCCCACGGCATGCACGACATGCACATAACGACCGACTCCGGGAGAACGACGAATCTGCAAGACGTCAATGCCGGGCGTCGTGAGAACAAACACCTTGGTCTGTAAAAAGCCCAAGGCCGTATAGGCCGTGTTGGACTTGCCGATAAAGCGCGGATGCACGCACTTAAGGCCGGATGCAAAGACCGGATCTTTCTCGTCGCTCGTGAGATAAGAGCTCTGCACGCTAAGTTTCTCAAGCGCAACCAAAATCGGCCTGAACGTCGTCCAGTACGCCGCACTTTCGGCATAAAACGTCAATGTGTTGTGTTTGAGCGCATCCGTTTTGCCGGTGAGTCTGAAAAAAAGACTTCTGAGCGTCGAGGGAAGCTTGCGGATCACAAAGTAAACGCCCGAAATCAAGCCCACGAAGACGGACAGCAACATGCTGCCCGTACCGGGATCAAGGTAGGCGTGTGCGGCCTGCGGTTCGAGCAGGACACTCAAAATAACGAACGTAATGGGAAGCGTGCGTCGCATGGTCGTTATCGGGAAGCTCGGTTGGCAAGTGCGGTGCCGGAAGCCAAAAGCGCCGCCGCGCGCACCGCCAACGCACAAACAAAAATCAAGCACGACATGGCAGCACCTTCACTGATAAAGCCGCTGTCAATCATGTCAATGGCTGCCACGGCCGCCACTATGCTCGAAGGGGTATAAAGAAACACCACCGCCGAAATCGTCGTTACCGCCGAGGCAAAAAGGTAGGAGAAGATATCGCAAAGTTCGGCGCGGCTCAAAGGCACAATCACGTGCGCGATTGTTGTCAGTCGCTTGGCTCCGAGCGTTTCGCCGACGGTTTCATACCGAGCGTTCATGGCGCTTAAGCCAGCCTTGGCCGTGATATGCGGCACGCTCCAAAGATGAATCGTCGTGTTGGCAATCACCAAAAGCAGACTGCCCAGAGCGCCGCTAAACAACGCCGTACCGGAAAATGTCATTGCCCAAGCCAAACCAAGCACCGTTCCGGGAATGCAGACGGGCAGCAAAGCCAGTTTGTCGTAACCCGTTCTCAACACTCCAGGCATCTGAGGCATACGAACCGTCAGATAAGCGCCGATCCAGGCCAAACCGGTTCCCAGAACAGCCACGGCAAAACTCACGATCAGAGAATGCAGCCAAGGACTGATGCCGTAGGCGGAGTTTTTGAAGGCGTAATTGGCCAAAGTAAGTTGCGTCTCGTATGGCCAAAACGTAATGAAGGAGCCGTAGATCACCACGCCGATCACCAGCAATTCGGCACCGACCACACACCAGGCCAAAATGCCGGCCACGGCGTCGCGCACCGGTGACGGATCGGGGTCTTTGATTTGAAACACGGCCTTCGTTTGCGTCTGCAAAAAGCGTCGGGTCACCTGCAGCGCCAAAAGTGCCGGAATCAGAAGTCCCAGACTGAGGAGACCCGCCGCGGCAAAGTTCTGCTCGCCCACCGCCAACGCATAAATTTCGGTGGCCAGCATCGGAAAGTCACCCGCGAGCATCTTTGGCACACCGAAGTCCGTGATCGTCAAAATGAAGGCGATCATGAACGCGTTGGCCAGCCCCGCTCGCGCGTGCACCAGCGTCACGGTGGCAAAGCGTCGCCAGGGACCGGCACCGAGGCTTCTTGCTGCCGCCAAAAGTTTGACGTCCAAGGTTGCCAAATTGAGCCGCAGCTGCATCACCGTATGCGGCAGCGCAAAAACAAGTCCCGCCAGAAAAACACCCAAGGGACCGTAAAGGTCCAGATTGAGAAGCAAGCCGTTGCTGCCCACCAAGTAGATGAGTCCGATGGCAGGCATGATGGAGGGCGCAAACAAGGGAGCCAGAAAAAGCACTTTGAGCGCACCTCGACCGAAAGAGCGCGTCACCGTGATGGCATAGGCCACCACAAAGCCCAGCACAGTCGCCGTCAAGGCAACGGCAGCACCCATGGCAATGGTGTTGCCGACAGCGCGAAGGTTATAGGGCGTCAAAAACGCTGCCGCTCCCGCGCCTTCGTCCGCGACAAGAATCGCGAGCTCGGCAAGCGGCCAGAGAAGTCCCGCAGCCAAGAGTGCCGCAAGCCCTCCAAGAAGCAGTTGGGGAAACGCCTCGGTTTTCGAGCCGATGACCGTCATTGTGCGCCCCATGTGCGCCAGGCGCTTTCCGGCAATTCAACGGCAATGAGTGAGTGCAGCGCAAACACCGACCGATCCGTATTGATGCGCAGTGCGTCAGCCGTGATGGTTGTCTGAAAGTCATTCATCAGCACCTTGACGCGCACCGTGTCGCCCATGAATTGCACGGCTTGAACTTTTCCGACAAATGTGTGGGGACGCGCGAGCGCCGCTTCCGTGGCTCGGTGCAGCTTCACGTCGGCATAGCGCAGACCCGTTGCCGCCCCTTCCCGAATCAAAGGCATGCGTACGATATTCATGCCGCCCACAAAAGTCGCCACAAATTCGCTTGCCGGTCGATCGTAGATTTCGTTGGGGGCGTCGGCCTGCTCGACATGGCCGGCATTCATCACCACCACATAATCCGACAGCGACAGCGCTTCCTGTCGGTCGTGCGTCACCATCACGGTCGTCACACCGGAGGCTTCCTGAATGGCCCTGAGTTGCTCGCCGATGGACGCCCGCGACCAGGCGTCAAGCGCAGACAAGGGTTCATCGAGCAACAACAAACGAGGTCGAGGCGCCAGAGCTCGGGCAATCGCCACGCGCTGCTGCTGACCACCGGAAAGCTCGGCCGGGTACCGATCGGCCAGATCCGTGAGATACGTCAACTCCAGCATTTCAGCCAAGCGCGAGCTCTGTTCCGCATCTGTCGCTTTTCTTGCTCTCAGTCCGTAGAGAATGTTTTCCTTGACGGTGAGATTGGGAAAAAGCGCGTAATTTTGAAAAACAATGCCGATGCCGCGTGCTTCCACGGGCGTATTCGTCACATCTTCACCATCGACCAATACACAACCGGAAGTGGGCGTTTCCAGCCCGGCAATGAGCATCAAGGTCGTGCTCTTGCCGCAGCCCGACGGCCCCAAGATGGACGTAAAGCGTCCCGCCGGAATCTTGAGCGTTGTTTCATGCAGAGCCGTCTGCTCGCCGTACCTCTTGGTGATGGCTCTAAGCTGCAGACCGGCGGCTTGGCGTTCGGTCATCCTTGTCTCTTCCTTTTCTTTAGCGTGTCGCAAGTGCATGCCAGCGCGTCAGCATCGCCTCTTTATCCCTTGCCGCACGGGCAAAATCCATCGGCAAGAATCGTTCGGCAATGCGTTTTCCCTCTTCGGTGCTGAAACCTTCGCGTGCCGCAATGCCGCTGAAAGCAGCCGCAATTTCGCCGACGGCAGGACTTGCACAGAAGTCGAGAAAAGCTTTGGCTTCTTGCGGATGCGGACAACCGCGCGGCAGCGCACAGGCTTCTGCATCCCAAGCGATTCCCTCTTCGGGTTGAACGACCGTGACAGGCGTTTTGTACTTCAAAAAAGGCTTGAGAAAAGCCGCAGCGCTCAGTCCGATGGGAATTTCTCCCTGCGCTGCCATGGCGGCCGGCCTGGCACCGCTTGCCGCATAAAAAAGCATATTGGCGTGCAGTTTTTCAATCACTTCCCAGCCCTTTTCCTCGCCGAACCCCTGCACAAAGCCGTGAAGAAACATCAGCCCTGTACTCGAAGCTCTCGGGTTGGGCATGACGATCTGATCCTCAAACTCAGGCCGCAGCACATCGGCCCAGCTTTGCGGCATCGAAAGTCCTTTTTTCCGGAGAAGATCCGTGTTGACGCACACCGACCCACCCCAGGCGTTAATCCCAAACCAATGGTTGTCTTTTTCAACCATCTTGGGATTGAGCTTTTCAACATCCTTGGGAGCGTACGGTTCAAGAACCCCCTTGGCGCGAAGATTTTCCAGGGCGATCGCCGAGACGCCCAGCACGGCATCGGCCTGCACGCGGTCTTTTTCCGCAAGAAGGCGTGCGCAAATCGGCCCGCCCGAAGCTCTTACATAAGTGATTTCGATATCGGGACGAACGGCAGCAAAGGCATTGCGATAAACAGCAAGCCACTCGGGCTCCACAGCCGTGTAGACCGTGACACGACGCCTTGTCTCAGCCGCACACAGAGGCGCAACCGAAACCAGGGGCAAAGTCAGCAAAGCCGCAAGGCCGCGTCTTCGTTGCATCGGCAATTATTCGAGTCGGAACTCTTTTTTGATGAGTTCAATCATGAAGCGAGCCACCTTGTCGCCCGTATTGCCTTTCTTGCTGTCGATATTCATCTGAATGAGGCAATCAAGCACGCGCTCGCGCAACGTGGAACTGCTCACACCTTCGGTACGCGGGAAAATGACGAGGCGCTCCGGACGCACATGATTGACATTGTCGGCGCCGTGCACCAAAAGGTCGCAATTGACGCTATCCATGAACTCGTCAGTGATGAGCCAGGGACCGGCCACCACTTCCTTCACGTAGCGGATACTCTCCAAAATTTCCTTGCGCTCTTCGAAACTCAATTCCGGCGTGTAGCCTTTCTTCTTTTTGATTTCGTCGTCCGTGGTCAACACCACCACGACATCACCGATCTCGGCTGCTTTTTTCAGAAGCCGAACGTGGCCGTGGTGAATCAACGTGGCCGACATATCGACCATAACGCGCGGGCGTGCAGCAGTGCTAGCAGTCATATGGGCACCAATTTCGTCAAAGGTTCAAAGCGGCCCAAAACAAAAAACGGCCACGCTCTTTTCCTCCTCCTGAGAAAAAAAGAGCACGGCTTCGAAATTTTTGGGCTAAAGAATTTGACGCAAATTTTACGCCGACCTTCCGGATCGTTCGACTTTTCGGCTCAAAGCAGCGTTGCCATGTAGTACGGCAAATACCACACGTCGTCCTGCCGTTTAATTTCGCCGTGATGCAGAACAATGGCCTCCCCCGATGCGTTTCCCGAACTTTTCTTTGAAGCGCACAAGCGATTTGATGCTCGATGAGTTCGAAGACTTGACCTTAATGGGAACGATCTTTTTGCCTTGCCGAATCAAAAAGTCGATTTCCATCGTGGTCTTTCTGGTTTCCGGATTGCGCTCCGCGTAGAAGTAGGCACGATGTCCGTTTGCCTTCAGACACTGCGCGACAACGTTTTCCACCAACATACCTTCGTTGACCTGCAGTTGGTCTCGAAGGACCGCTCTGTAGAGTTCATTTTCCAAATATGGCCTATCCGAGAAAGCAAGTGAAACCAGAAGTCCGGTATCCGAGAGACAACACTTGAACACGGGATCGGCCACGGCAAAATCATCGGTCCCGTCGATATTCTCGAGCGCACAAACCCGGTTGGTGAGCATCGAGGCATCAAGCCAATAGACAGGATTTTCATACTCTCGCCAACGCGCGTTCGGTGTGGCATGCGAAATCACGTACCTCTTATTGCGGCGTATCAGTTCTGATGGAATGTGCGCGAAGAACGCCTGCACTGAACTGTCCCCAGAAAGTGTCTCGCTTTCTGGGGACAGTTCAGTGCTGGCTTTTTTCTCAATTTGACTCTCTAAAGTCGGGTTGGAAAATTTTTCGCTCGAATATCATCGCAAAACCTCTTTTCACAAATGCGCACCTACTTATAGTCTCATTTTTCACAATTGCGCCATCGGACTGACAAAAAAAGCCTGCGGTGACTTCAAAACGCCTCGTCTCGAAGTTTCCGCAGGCTGTTGACACAGGTTCGGCGCTTTCACGCCGAACCTGATCCTACCGTTACCACATGTACTTGAAGCCGAACATCGCGCCGGTCGATTCGTAGTCGTCCGAACCCGTCTGATGGTGGCCTTCCAGCCACACGTTCACGTTGGTTGTGAACTGTGCTTCGAGACCCAAGCGGAATTCGGCAAACTCGGCACCGTTTTGAGTGCTCGTGACGTCGCCGTACTTCGTCGACATCGTGGTGGAGTAGTCCCCGTTGTTGTAAACCCAGTTGGCTTCGGCATAGGCCTGCCAAGCAGGACCCGTACCCAATGTCGTCTGGATCTTCGTGCGGGCACCCACACGCACCAGCAAGCCGTTGTCAAAGTCGGACGAGTAGGTTTCGCCCAAGCTCGACGTCCAATCGTCCGGATCGCCGAAGTTCGTCCAGTACGCACGAACGTGCGGTTCCAAACGCCATTCGTAGTTGCGACCGCCGTCGGTAATGCCCTTGGAGAGGAGCTGATCCCAACTGGCTTCCGCCGTGAGGCTCAAACCGTTGACATCGTAGTCATCCTGACCGACTTCACTGTCGAAGCGGTTCCAACGCAACTGCAATCCGAGGAACGGACCACTTTCGGCCTTGCTCTCTGCCGTCATGTACATGCCGGCCGAGTAACCGCGGAACGAACCTTTCGAGCTCTTGCCGTCAACATTCGACGAGACATCGAAGTCTCCGTCAGCCAAGCCGGCAAGCACACCCCAACGGAACGTCGCTCCGTCGGTTTCACGCTTAAAGAGGTCGGTACCCAAATGCGTGGTGTAGAGGTTGCCGTCGGCATCCATCTGTCCGCTTGCATTTGAGAACTTCGTCCAATCGCCACGCTGGACCATCCAGAACGAAGACTTACGCTGTTCTCCGGTCACCGGATCCACGTAGAGCGTTTCACCGAGGTGTCCGCGCAGACTCAAGTCAAACGCCTGAGCTTGCATGAAGGCCAGTGCGGAACGCGTACCGGCGTTGACGTTTTCCACGTCTTCCGTATCCCAGGGCTTATCGCCCGGATCGGTGACGGACGACTGCAGGTAGTACTCATTCTGCTCAGACGACCACATCAGGCGATACCAGAGGTCGCCGATCTTGACCTCGTCCTTGAGCCACAAGCTTTCACCATCGTCACCGCCTTTGACCTTGACAAGTCCGAGGTACTCTAGCGTACCGCCGGTACTCACTGTGGAGTCATAGTTGACGTCAACGTAGCCATTGCCATTGATCTTGCCCGTGATCGTGACGTGGTCGGCAATCGAATCGTCGCCCGCGATGATCGCGTTCATGTCAAAGATACCGCCGGTGCCTACACCGTCTTTGTCGCTCGCGGTGACGTTGTAGTCGCCGTTGATCACGAGTTCGTTGCCGATCGAACTGCTGTCGGCAGGTGCGCTGCCGTCTGCGTTCTTGTTACCGACATAAATCGTGCCGGCGTTCGTGACGCCTCCGGTGACCTCAAACTTAACGGTGTTGTCGACGGCAGACGGGTTGTCAGCCGGATCTTCATTCGCGGCCTTCGCTGCTGTCGATGCAAGCACGGAGTTGTAGCCGGAACGGCCGCCCACGTAGAGCGAACCGCCGAGATCAACCTTGAGCGAAGAGACGCCGCCGAAGCCTGCAGCCCAGGCATCCTCTGCAATTTCGAGCGCCGTGTCGTATGCGGACTTCCGATCGGACGTACCAAAGAGAACGCCGCCCTCTTTAACGTCAACCGCACCAGCGCCCATAGCGTTGTCGGAGAGATCCACCACACCGTCGCACGACTTCTCGAAGGTAATACCCTCGGTCATGCCCTGCGTGATGCGCAGCGAGTCATTTTGTCCGACGAGTTCGTCGTCGTACTCAAAGCTCAGCGTGGCCTTTTCGATTTCGTCTCCAACCTTGCCGGTTGTAATGAGAAGCTCAGAGCCTTCTCCGCCGATCGCTTCAATGCTGTTTGTCGAAACGACAACATTGCCGCCGAGTTCGAACGTGCCGGTAAAGCCGACTGCCGAGCCCGCAAGCGAATAGTTCGCGGAACTGCTGCCCGAGGCCTTGTCGAATCGCACCGTGCCGCCAGCACTGTTTTCGCTGTCAGCAAAACTGTTACGGACAATCACAGTCGAGCTGCTCGAGGCGCTGAGTGCGTATTCAGCACCCGCTTCCATCTTGACAAGACCCGTAAAGGCTTCATAGCCGCTATCCGCGGTCACCGCAACGGACGCATTGCTTAAAAGCTCAAGTTCACCTCTACCAGTGATGCTACCCGTAATAGAAGATTCGCCTCCTTCCTTCAGGGACAGTTTGCTGCCTGCCTCAAGATCGAGACGACCCGCCACATTGACTGCTCCTGCCTTCGTCGAATTCGACGCATTCACGAGGCGCCCGCCTTCGGCAACCGTCACGAGGCTCGTATTGCCGAGACTGCTTTCGACGGTGAGTACTGCGCCATCATAAACGACGGTTGCGCCGTGATAGGTGTTTCCGGCGCCCGTAAGCGTCAAGTTGCCGTTCACGAGAGAAATGCCGCCAGCACCGGTGATGTTGGCGCTGAACTCGGAAGCATTCGTCCAATCGGCCGCCGATGTAGAGCCGGAAACGGCGCCCTGCAGACCCAGAAGCGTATCGGCCTCATCAATTGCCACCTCAATCAGTTTATAGGACAGGCCGAGTTCTGTACGGTCCGTAGAAACGGCAAGACCAAAATCGTATGTCCCTGTCGCAACCTTTTGACCTCCGTCGTAAATGTCGACTGTTGTCTGATTGCCACTTCCGACGTTTTCAAGCGAGAGCGTCGTGTTGGACATTTCGATCAAACCTGCCTCGGCAATGACATGTTCAATTGCGCCCTCGTCCGCCATGGTAATTGACGACATATCGAGTGCCTCACCCGGTCCCTGACCGGCTTCGAGTTCACCGTCAACAGAGACGGTCACATGTGCGCCGTTTAGCGTGAGATTGCCATCCACAATAAGTTCCGGACTGCCGTTATCGCTCAGTTTGATCGAATCTTCGAAAACAAGCTGACCGCGATCGTTATTAGAACCGGTAATCGTCAAGTTATTGCCGAATTTAACCGACTCTTCGCCCGAAACGATGATCGAAGCGTCCCCACCGGAAGCAGCCAGATTGCCGTTGCCGAGCTTGTCGGCATTATCAGCAAGCTCGAATCTGCCGCCGCCTACCGTAAACGTACCTTCAAAGCCGCTGCCGAGACCGCTGCTGCCGATCGACACCGTTCTATCGGCGTCGGTCGTGACGTTCAATGTGCCGCGACCATCGACGTTGTGATTCCACTCAACGTCACTCGAGCCAAAATCGATAGTGGCCGACGAATCTCCGACAAGCGAGAGCGAACCGGTGCCGAGACGATGAGCGATGTCTTCACCTTCGCCAACCTCTGCCGAAATCGACCATCCGTCTTCAACGCGAATGTCGCCGCTGAAGTTCGAGTTGTTGCCAGCAATGATCGTCGTGCTTTCATGCTCAGGCTTGGAAAGCCCGGAACCAATCTGAAGCAGTCCGCCCTTACCGTTGACGTCAGAGAGGTCGTTTTCAAGCAGAACCGAACCGCCGTCGGCATCTGCAATGTCCGTAATCTGGAGCTGATAGTTCTCGCCGATGTAAACGTTGCCTTGACCGAGGCCTTCGACATCCGTCACCGTACCGGTTGTGATTTGCTCAGTATCGAAGATCAGGTTGCCATAGAAGCCCGAGTTGTTACCGGCGATCTGTGCGGAACCAGTCACAGTAAGCGAAGCATCTTTTCCGCCAATGAGAGCGTTTTCGTCGTAGGTAACAAGCGAACCCACCGTTTGGCTAAAGCCGCCGCCGGATTCATCGCCACCGAGATTGACACTGCTGCCAACATCCACGCGCAGATGCGAGGTGTTGCCGAACGCATTGTCTTCGGCAAACTCAACCTTTGCGTTGCCGGTCACCCAGGTGCGGCCCGTGTAGTTGTTGTATTCGGTCTCGGTAGAAGCGTCGCCTATCAAAAGCGTACCGCCCGTGCCACCCGTAACAACCAGATTGCCCTGCCCGGTAAGCTGAGCTTTCAGCTGGTTGGAGAGATCCGAGGTGGACACCGTCAAACCCTTCCACACGCCATCGGCACCGTAAGCCTCGTCGTTCGAACCACGATAAAGCAATTCAATCGAATTGATTTCGTAACCAAGGTAAAGCGCATTACCGAGATTCTGATCGGACATGTCGGCATAGCCGAAGTCACCAAACTTTCGGTTAACGCGCGCAACCTGCTGAACATCCGCTTCCTGCCCTGCTCCTGCTATCGACTGATGCAGAATCTGATCTTCGGCATTGTCGGCGAGTTCGTGCTTCAGGTAGTCCTGAAGAACTGCCTGCGCATTTTCGGACGTGGCGAGTGTTTCGCCGTCGACATGGAGATTGCCGATGCCGTGGATTAGGACGATCTTTGAGCCGTCGCCGTCGGCTGCATTTACTACTTCGGAGCCAGCATCGGAGATGTAGTTGGTCGCATCCTGACGGAACGAAATTTCAACCTGACGATCCGCATCTTCAAGGTTTAGATCGTTGCCAACAAGATTAATGTGTGTCGCACGTGCTTCGGCATGTTCTCGATCAAGCGCAAGCGCTCCAAATTCAAGCGTACCGCCCGCAAGCGTGAGTCCGCGCATCGTGCGATCCGTCGTCTCAGACGTATCCGAGCTGATGTCTAACGTCGCATCACCGTCAAGCTTGACGTGAACGCTTTCGAGCACGTCCGCCTTACGGTCCGTGAAGCGGAACTTGCCAACTGCGAGCTCGAGCGTGCCGGTGAACGCCTGATCGTCGCCGCTCGGATACTTATACTGTTCTTCGGCAAAGTCGAAGTAGTCGTCCGCATCATCAAGAGCGACGCGGACTGTACCGTCGCCGGAAATCAGGTTTTCGAACTTATGGTACGTGTAGATGGTACCATCGTCGCCCGTCACGGTCTGCGCGTCGTCTGCATTGCTGTTGATTTCAAGCGTTGACGTGGTGTCTAAACGAAGGATGCCTTCGGAACCGAACGAGTTGATGCTCTCCAGACGCACATAAGCGTCCTGCAACGTGACGTCGCCATAGAAATTATTATTGGCAGACGTTACGACGAGATCGTGATCGTTGCTATCGGCATTGCCGATCACCGTGATGAGCGAATCACGGCCGCCCGTGATCTGACCATTCACGGTGCTCTTGACTCCGGCCGTGTTCTTGATCGTGAATTCTGTCCGATCGTTTTCAGCCGCCGCACCGAGCGCAAGCGTCGAGTTAGCGTCGATATTGAGAGCTCCAACCGTTTCGTCACCATGAATTTCGGCACGAGCTCCGACCAAACCGTCGGCAGTGTCCTCGAGGTTGAGGCTCGACGTTTCACCCAATGCTTTGCCGCCGATGCCCGTTACGAGCGTGGCGCCACCCGCAACTGTCGTCGCCCCCTTATAACCGTTCTGACCGGTAAGCGTAATCGTGCCGGCATCAATACTCAGACTTCCGTCACCCGTGACGGCGATCGAGAGCGTATTGTCGATGTCGTCCGTTTCCGCATACCCCTTCAGAGACAGCTTCTGATCTTTAATCAGCTCGACGCCGGTCAGACCATAGGACAGATTGAGACCGTCTTCGGTCAGACGAACGGTGTAGTCGTAGATCCCCTTGGCAACCTCATCGGTGCTGCCGTCGTTGAAGATGCCGACTTCGAGGCGGCTATTTGTTGGATCGTACTCGCCTCCGGTGACCGTAAGCGTGAAGGACCCCTCATCGTTCACAACCTTACCGGCTTCGACAAGGTTCGCGAGAATGTGACCGCCCTGATCGGCTGTCAGCACATCCTGCGCGGTAAGCGGCAGATTGCTCACGTCGTGCTTGGCGTCTTCGACAAGGTCGGCGTTGACCATGCCGACATCCACTTCGACGCCGATATTGCCGTTGACAGTCAACGTACCGTCGCCGAGGTCAAGATGCCCCTTACTGTCGTCGTAGCCGGCCGAACCCGGCGTACCGCCGCCCGAGAAGGCGATGATCGAACCTGTGTTGAGCGTCAGATTGTCAACGTTTTCCGCACCGATATCGGAAGCGATTTCCAGACGACCGGCGCCGCCAATGACGAGATCCGTCTTATCAAGCGCCGAGAGATTCCGTTCATCCGAAAGATTGAAGGCGCCGTTCGAAATTGTGAGCGTACCGGCTACCTTCGAACCCTCTGCAAAGATGAAGTTCTTATTGCCATCACCCAAGGAAGCCGAGAGCGTACTGTTTACATCCGTCGTGATGACATTGCCGAGAACCGTCTCGTCGGATTCCGCCGGTTTGATCGAGAGATCAAGTTCGGACTTGATGAGGTTGAAGGAACCCTCATAGTTCTCGAGCTGATCGGTACCGAGAGCAATATCGGAGCCGATTATTTGAACAGACGTGTTTTCGCCGCCCACGAGCGTGTTGGCAAACGTACCGCCAGCATCACCGGAAGCGCCGTTGATTTCAAGTTGCGAACCATTGCCAGCGAGCGTCACCGTGCCGGTACCAAGACCAACTGCGTTGTTGATCTCAGCATTTCCTTCAAAGGTGATATTACCGATGAGTTTCTCATTGGCACCCCGAATCACGGCATCTTCCGTCACCGTGATAAAGGAACCTTCGTCGGATTGAAGCGCATTGTCGCCAAGCGCGAAGAGTCCGCCAACGGTCTGGTCGTAGGTACCGAAATCTACAGTACTGCCGCTGTCGACGCGGAGCGCCTCCGTTGAACCAAAGGCCGAATTCGCACCGAAAGCGATGTTCGCACCAGCCGTCACCCAAGTCTTGCCTGTGTAGGTATTGGTTTCGCCCGAAATGGTAAGTACGTTCTCAGCCGCTTGCGTATTGCCTTTGAGCACAAGGTTGCCTGCCAGACCGTCGCTGGCGTCGGTAATCAACGCTTCAAACGTGTTCCGATCCGCGTTCTCGGACGTCGTGATCGTAAGGCCCTGCCAGAGCGCTTTGTCCTCAAAGTTATCAGCCGTGGCATCAGCCGTCTGATGGAGCAGTCCGACGCGATCAACGGAATAGCCGAGCGAAACGGCGTAGTTGTCTTCCTCGCCCTCCAAATTCGACTTCCCGAAAGTCAGTTCGTCGGCAAACGTGCGGACAACTTCGGCCACCTGCGCATAGGCCTTGCTTTCGCCGCTTTCGATTGCCTGTTCGAGCAGTTGCGTTTCAGCGGCATCGTTTTCAAGATGCAAGTAGTCGTTGAGGATTGCACCATATTCGTCGGCCCGATCCGTTACGTCGGTTCCGTCGGCATAGAGACTGCCGATGCCGTGGATCAGCACGATACTCGTACCATCGTCGGCCGCAAGCAGCTCGCTGCCGGCATCGGAGATGCGGTTCGTTTCATTCTGAGCGATCGTGATCGTCGACTGCGAAACGCCCCCGTCGTCTCCCGTCACCGGAGCGTAAAGATCGAGAATACCGTCGCCGCCCAAATCAATATGCGAGGCATGTGCTCCGGAAACGCTCGAATCATCCCCTGCTTCGTAATTGATCGACCCGAACTCAATCGTACCTCCCCTCATCGTGAGGCCGCCGAGCAACGTATCTTCCGAAGTCTGGCTCGTCGAGGCACGCAAAATTGCCTTTCCGTTTGCACCGAGCTCGAGCGTAGCATCGTCAAGCGCGTTGTGCGATGCATCTGTCACAGTCGTGCTGTAGAGGTTGCCAAGGTCAATCGTGCCCTGCTCAAGCGCGAAAGTACCAGTGAAAACAACCTCGGCCTGCTTATCCGAGAACGTAAAGTCGTTGTCGGCCGAAGCGAGCGTGACCTCAATGCGACCGCCCTTTCCGCCCAAACCGTTCTCAAATACACCGCCAAACGATGCGTCGTGGTTGTTGTTGCTGTGAATGGTGAGCAACGAATCCTTGGAAACCAGGATACGGTTGCTGGCGTCACTACTGCTGCTGCCGAAAATATTGAGGCTGTTGGCTGCCAGATCAATCCAAGCCCCGCTGTCGAGCACCAGGTCGCCGAGGAAGTCGCCTTGCGAACCAACGATCGTCAGATCCGCTGGATTGTCGTCGTCCACGTCCCCGCTTCCGACAACTTTGATCGTGCCGGTACCGTTTAGCGTACCGTCAAGACGACTGCCCGCACTTTCATCGGACTTGAGCGTCAACATGACGGGATTTTCCGGAACAACCCCGGAAGACGATCCGATTGTGAGGGTACCTCCCTTCTTAATTTCAAGGCCTTCAACTGTGTTAAAGCCGTTGATTAAGGCTTCGCCGCCCTCTTCCACACGGAGTTTTGATGTCACGGCCGACAGGGTCCCGTCAACTGTACCCAGCGCATTCTCGTTTGCATAGAGTTTGCTGCCGGCAGTCACAATCGTTTCGCCGGTGTAGCTGTTTGCCGCATCAAGCGTAACGTTCCCAGCAATGGAAAGATCGCCGGAACCCGTTACTTCGGCCTTCAGCGTATTGGAATCAAGCGAAGCGTCACCATCGCCTTTGAGCTCAAGCGTTTCCCCGCCGCGAATCGCAACCCGGTCAAGCTTGTACTCAAGACTGATCGTGTCCAGTCTGCCGGAGGATCCCGACACAATATCAAAGCCGTAGTAGCCGTCCGCCACCGTTGTGCCCTCGGCATTGACAATTTCAAACTTCGTGTCCCCGCCGCCGTCAAGCGTCACCTTACCCTGCGAGACATCGCCTTGAATGTCGTTCGCAGCAATGACGTCGATCGTCATACCGTCGTCGTCCTGCTCAAGAAGCGACTTGCCGTTGGTCGGATCAACCTTGGCACCTTCCTGAGTGGAAAGCGACAATTCAAACCCGCTTTCGAGCTTCAGCGTGCCGTCGACCGTGAGATGCGTCGTATTCGTGGCTGCGTCTTCGGCACCGGGTACAGCGATGCCTTCAAAGACAAAGCTGCCGTCACTCTTCATGGTCACGTCAAACGCATCTGCCTGAGAAGTGAGTGTCGTCTCGCCGTCAAGATGCAGATCGGCGCCGCTTTCAAGAACCAGATGCTTAATCGCCGAGTCAGAGAACGTCTCGAGCGACTGCAGGGCTCTGCCGCCGCTTGACAGCGACAGACTCAGATCGCCAAGGCTAAGCGTACCGGCAAAGTTCGCAAACCCGCTCTCAAGAACGAGTTCGTGCGCGCCGTCCGTGCTAAGCGAGAGGTTGCCCGAACCGTTGACGGTACGGTCCCACGTCCAGACGGGATGTTCATCCGCAAACGTCGTCTGCGTAAAGTCCGCCGAGCCTTCCAATTCAAGACTGCCGTCACCAATGTGCGAGAACACATTGCCGGAGGCCGCCACGCTACTGCTGCCGTCGACCTTAAGCGAACCGTCAAAGGTGTTATCACCCTTCAGTGTGACGTTGGCTCCATCCTCAATCGAAACACCACCGGAGCCGGCAACGATATTGTCGAATTCGCCATCAGCACCTGAGAGTACGAGATCCGTACCGGAGCCGAGCGTAGTGATCGACGCTTGGCCAAGTGCATCCACATTCGTGAGCGTGAGATCGGCGGAGCCGTCCGAAAGCTCGACAGCAGTATGGAAGCCGCTATTCACACCGGAAACGGTGCCACCGTCGGCAATGGTAAGCTTGCCGTTCGTCTGATTAGCAGACACAAGCGCATCGGTTCCTTCCGCAGTGATCGAACCGATCGTCTGCGAGGTCGAACCGAAATCGACCTTCGCGCCGTCCGTAACACTGAGCTTGCCCGTGTGCGAGTTCGTTTGACCCAGTGCACCGTCAGCGCCCAAGGTAAGAACAGCCCCTGTACCGGAGACAGTCGTATCGCCCGTGTAGCTGTTGACACCGTTTGTGAGAGTCAGTTCATCGTAAACAGCCAGACTGCCTGAGCCAAAAATTTTAAGGGCAATCGAACCCGAATCACGAACGTTGTATGTCGTCAGGAGTTCGAGGCTTTGGTTCTCAAGACCAGCCACAACATTCTTGGTGCCGTCGGCATTCCCGGTGAGCACCAAACCACCAAGCTTGCCGTGGATGCGGGCGGTCGTTTCCGTACCCTTTTCCGTAACCTGAGTCAGGTCGCGCGTAAAGGCCTGTCCATTATCCTCGAACGCCAACCCATCAAGCACGCTTTCAGGCGTATCGGCAGCAACATTGCCGATAAGAAGCACGGACTCCTCAATGACCCCGTCAAACGCGGCGGAACCGCTCGCATCCTGCCGATCGGCAAGATCCGTTTCAAGGCTAAACGTTGTATCTGCAACTGTACTCGTCGACAGCGACTGTCCCTGCAAATCGATATGACCACTGCCGTTGCCGATCGTGCCGAAATCGATACGGCCGCCGTTGAGCGACATGCCGTTAATCTTACGGGTAGCCGTATCGTCAGCCTTGTTCAGAACGAGCGTCGTGCCGTTGTTTACGGTGAGCGAAACGTCGTCCAGAATGTCGTTGGCGTCGGTCGTGAAGTCGTATTGAACATTCGTAAGGGTCAGAGCACCAGCAAAGTTAACGTCTTCTCCTTGCTGACCGTTCTTGAAAGCGAACGATTCGCCGTTCGTACCGCTGACCGTCACTTGGCCAACACCAGAAAGGAGGTTGCCGAGCACAGAAGCTACGCTCGTGTTGATCGTGAGCGACGAGTCAGCATTCGCAAACTCAATCGTGCCAGAACCGATCTGCGCGCCGGCAGCTGCTTCAAGCGTCAGGTGGGCATCCGTGTCGGACGTGCCAAGCGTAACCGTACCGGTGTACCCGGAAGTAGGTTCACTGACTGCCGTCGAGACCAGGCTACCCGAATTGATCATAAGGCCGCCGTTACCCGTCAGAGTGCCAGACACATGGCTTTCGCCGTCCTGGTCATTCGTCACTGTCAGGAGCGCATTCAACGTCATCTTGCCGGACGATTCGAGTTCACCGACCTCATTGGCACCAGCATTGAAAAATTGGCCGACGTTACTGATCGTAAGCGATTCGGTCTTGCCGAGCGCCTTCTCTTCGGCGGTCAGGATGCCAGTCACCTCCGTGGCAACTGTATAGTCGTTTTCGCCCGTGAGCGTCAGATTTTCGCCAGCGGACACGGTGAGCGAACCAGTACCACTCGTGCTGGAAATCTTGGCACTGAAGCTGCCGGATTCACTGATCGTCAAGTCGCCGACGATGTCGATCGCCTGCAAACCGTAGCGCACGCCGAAGCTGCTGCCGGAAACGAGCATACTAGACCCGAACGTGCCGACCGCAACGGTGTCGCTGCCGTTCTTGATGTCCGCACGGACGGTTTGGAGCGCGTTGCCGCTCGAATCCGTGAGACCGATGCCGGTGACGGTGCCGTCGTCCGAAACCGCCGAACCGTCAATGGTGCCGGCCGTAATGAGGTTCTGGAACGAGCCCGACGCCGCCGTCTCGACAAGCCGGTCTTGCGCCACCGTGCTCGAAGCGCCGGTATTCGGGTCGACGCTCACATGAACAGTGCTGCCCGAATCAAGCGTCAGCGTGCCGCTCACGTCCATTTGACCGAGAACATTCGCACCGACGCCGCTCATGCCGAGCTGACCGTCAAAGGTGATTTCTGCCCCCGAGGAGAGCGTGAAGTCTTTGACCTGTTGCCGATCGTCTGCAACATTGCCGAGCGCAACATGAACGTGAGAATTGCTACCCGCAACGACGGAGGCCGAATCGAGCACAGCCGCATTGCCGCTGCCGCTCGTACCGCCGATCGTGAGCATCAGGTCGGTGAGCGTAACCGTGCCATCGATCCGCTGGTTCGTTCCTGCAAAATTGAATGCGTTTTCGCTGCCGCCCGCAGAGAGGGCGAGTTCGCCGCCCTCATCTATGTCGAGGACATTGTCAAACTTCCAGCCGGAACTTCCGTTGAGTTCTGCATAGGCGCCGCTCGCAACCGTGAGGTCGGCGCCGCCAAGTGCATTGGCGCCCGGTCTCCATGCCGTTCACGAGGAGATGGCCTGCATTGAGAACAGCGAGAGCACCGAATGCATTGCCGCTGTTCGTGAGCTCGACATAGGTCGAATCGGTGCCATCGCCGACGATGTAAGTGCCGCTGCCGCCGAGTCGGTTGCCAACCGTCTCATAGCTGCCGTCGCTGCCGACCCGAGTGAAGGAAATCTTGGCGTCGCTGCCGGCTTCAAGCGCGAGACTGCCGGCCGCACCGTGCCCGCGCAGTTCGAGCGTTGCGCTGCCCGAGACAAGCAGCGCACCGGATGCATCCGCATTCTCGGAGGCAATGAGGGAGCTACCGTTCGTGAGCGTCAGACTGCCGGATTCGGACATCGTGAAGTGGCCCGACGTTCCGACATAAAGCTCGCCGATCGTCTGATCGTACTCGCCAAACGCAACCGACGCATCAGAATCGACAGCAAGTCGGTTCGTGTCGCCGAGAGCTTCGTCCTTCCCGAGCGTGAGCTGCGCGCCGCTTGTCACGAAAGTAGCGCCGGTATAGGTGTTGTCGCCTCTCCCGGCAATCGTGACGACGGCATCCTCACCCGTGAAAGTGACGTCGCCCGACCCGCTCACCACGGCCGTAATCGTGCCGCTCTCTTCGACATGGAAGCCGCCGCTCGCATTCGAAAGAAGCTCAACGGTATCAAGCGTCCAGTCCGCATAGAGGCCGCTCGCGTCCGCGTCGAGTTTGCCGCTGCCGTAGTGCAGCTTTGCAACCTTCACTCCGCTCTTCGTGACGGTCTGCGTCGTCGAAGCGGCGCTGCTGTCGAGCACAAGACTGCCGAGTTCGTTCGCGTCGATCCCCAAGCCGCTGCCTTCGATGAGGTAGACCTTTTCGCCCGTACCGAAAACGGACGAGCCGTCCGTGTCGGCGCGATCCGCGAGAGCGAGATCGATCGTCGTATGCTGTCCTTCAACGAAATTCAGGCTTCCCGTCACAATCTGTCCGCTGCCGGCATTCGCAGTCGACATCGAACCGAAATCGATCGTGCCGCCGCCCAGCGTGAGCTCGCCGATCGTTCGGTCGTCAAGCTTGTCGCTCGTATTGACGACGACGAGCGAACCCGCATTCGTACGAAGCCCGGCGTACGCAAGCGTCTCGTCTTCGTAGAGACGATACTCAGCGTTTGCGATCGAAAGCGTGCCGGTGAACCGATCGTCCGCTCCCATCTCGCCCTGATCGTCATTGAATGAGAAGACGTTCCCCGAACTGCCGAGGTTGACGTTGATCGTCCCGCTGCCGGCATACGTATTCGAGAGCGTGAGGCTGCTCGACCCGGTCACGGAAACGGTGCTGTCGTCATGGGCAAAAGTAACGGTGCCCGTACCGATGCCGGCCTTGCCGTTGATGCCGTTGATGAAGCTGAAGGATGCGCCGCCCGACGTCGTGCCGAGCGTGACGGCGCCCGAATAGTTCTCGCTCTCGAGAGCGTCGATCTCAAGATTGCCGGCGTTGAGCGTGAACGCGCCCGCCTCCGAAATGGAGCCGCCCGAAATGATTTTGCCGCTCCCGTTCTCGACAATAAGGTCTCCGTAGAGCGTGAGCTGAGCACCCTGCGCAGCAAGCGCGCCGACTGTGTTCTCGCCGTCGTTGACGTACGAGGCGTCGTCTTGAAGGTTGAGCTCTGACGTTTCGCCGAGCGCGCCGGCGGCGGCCGTGAGCTTGCCCTTCGACGAAACGGTCGTCATGCCGGAATATTCGTTCTCGGCGTTCGTGAGGCCGATGTTGCCAGAAATAAGCAGATTGCCCGCACCGGTCGAGTCCTTGACCACCGCGTCGAAGTCGCCCTCGCCCGACAAAGTCAGGGTCTTGCCGCCGCTGATGTCGACAGCCGTAAGGTCGAAGCCGATGCCGAGCGCATTCTTGCCGTCGTCCGTGCCCGCTTCAAGCCCGTAGCTATATTCGGCTTGCGCGACTTCAGTGTTGTTCGCGTCGAAAATCCCCTGCTTGAGACCGCTCGCGGTGCCAGAGTTGCCGTTGAGGAGCCACCCCGATGCATTCACGCCGCCCGTTTCGGCAACGATGAGCGACTGGAAGAAGCCGCTGTTGTCGCGATCGATCAGATCGCCTTCGCCGATCGTCTGCGACACCTTTTGGCCGTCGGCAGGCAAATCGATGACGATGTTCCCGCTGCCCGAAAGGGAATTGACCTGAAGCTTCGCAAGATAGCTCGTTTCGGCACCGATGCCGAGCGTGCCGCCGAAGCGAATCGTGCTGCCGTCCTCGACCGCAAGCTGCTTGAAGGTATCGACAAGGCCGCCCTCTTCAACCTTGAGCTCTGCTCCAGGGCCGAGCTTGAAGTTTGCGCCCGCCATATTGAGCGCATTGTTCGAACCGCTCGAGACCGTAAAGCGGATGCCCGATTCGAGGCTGAGCGTGCCCTCAAAGACGTTCGAATCGTCCCAGTCCGTGGAAAAAGCGAAATTCTGAAGGCTGCTCGGATTGGTGCCGAGCACTTCGAGCGTGCCGCTGCCCGCAAAGGCGTTGTCGATCGACCAGTTTGTCGACGAATTCTGCTCGCTCAGCGTGAGCGTCGTTTCGGCCTCGAGATTGACGACGCCGGTACCGAGCAGGTCGTCAGCAGAAGCATCCGCGCTGCCCGAGACCGTCGTGTGTGCCTTGTTGCTGAGAAGCCACGCGCCAGAGAACGATTCGTTGCCCGCCCCAGCAATAGCGACGGTGCCGCCGTCGATCTCCATCGTGCCCGCACCGGTGAGGGTCGTCTCAAAACTGCCCGAAGCACCGCTCACAACAAGTGTGCCGGACGCAAGATTCGCCGTCGCTTCGTCGCCGAGACCTTCGGTGCTGTCGAGTACGAGCGCGTGACCGTTCGTGAGTACCACCGTACCGGTGAAGCCCGAGGTGGCATCCTCGGCGCTATTGGAGCCGGAAATAAACGACTCGTTGGGTTCGTTCCCGACGATGCCAAGCGTCAGCGTGCCGCTGCCGCGAAGCGCATGAGCGTCCGTCGTATGGATGGCCCCGGCCGTTTGGTCATAACCGTCGAGATTCACATAAGCGCCATCGCTCACCTGAAGATCGGAGGTGAGGCCAAAGCCGCTGTCCGCACCAAGCGTGACGCTCCCGGCCGTCACCTTCGTGACGCCCGTGTAGTCGTTTTCATGCGTGACGAGAATGTTGCCGCCCGCATAGGTGATGTTGCCGCCGCTGCCTCCGACCGATTCGTCATCGGTGACGTAGATCGAAAGCGTCGAATCGTGACCGTCGGCATTAAGAACGAGACCGTCGCCGCTCCCGCCTTGAGCAAGCTTGAGCGCCACGGCCTGATAAGACATGGCAATCGTATTGAGATCGGCTTCGTCTTGCGGCACGATGCCGCCCGACCACTGCACATTGGCGAGAACGGTCGTGTCATCCGCCGCATAGATGGCGGAGTCGGGCATCTCTTCGCTCGAAGCCGGCTTGAGATTGTCGAGGTTGCTCGTGCTCGTGAGCTTCTCGTACTTAATCAGCGTCTGACGGAAGGACTGCGTATCCGCATCGAGGATATTGAAGCCGCTGTCGATCGTCGCCTGCACGCCGATGGTGCCCGACTGCGAGAGGTCGAGCGTATCGACATGGAGAATGGCGTTCGTGTGGTCGTCCGTCGTGAGCGTCACGCTGCCGAAGTCGATGCGACCGCCGGCAAAGGAGAGTTTATTGAGACCGTAGGTCTGAGCCGTCCCGCCGTTGTTGGCGTAAATGGTGAGGAGCGAATTGGTGCCGAGAACCGTATCCGCAGCACTCGCAGCCGTCCAATAGCCGTGGTCGCCAGTGCCGGACGAATTGAACGACGTCGACAAATTTTCGAGAACAAGCGTCGTGCCCGAGAGATTCGACGTTGTCCCGAAGCTCACGTCCGCGCAGCCGTCGGACGCACCGGCGCCGTTGATCGTGAAGGTCGCGGCGTCAGCACCCGTGATCGCCGCGTTAATGACTAAAGCATCCTTCGCAGCAGGATCGTCTTCGTCCCGAACGCCCTCACCCTTGCGCTGGCTGTTGTCGATCTCGAACGAAGAACCCGAGCCGAGCGTGAGCGACCCCGAGCCGGACAATTCGCCGACCGTTTGCTCAAAACCGGCTCCGAGCGCAACCGAGCCACCCGCATTGATCTGCAGATAATCGGTCTTGCCGAAGACGTTGCTCGCACCGAGCGTAACGGTCGCCCCCGACTGCACGTACGTCGAACCCGTGTAGTCGTTGGTGCTGCCAGTGACAGTGACGGCACCGCCCGCAAAGACAATATTGCCCTTGCCGGTAACGCGCGCCGAAAGTGTCGCATCGGTCATGCTTTCCGCATCAAGACGAAGGCCCTGCCCCGAATTGCTGAGCTGCAGGTCGATTTCGCGGATGCCGTACTTCATGTAGACGACATCGCGATTCGCATCGTAGTAGAACGATCCGCTGCCGCCGCGGCGAAGCACCGCGACAAGGTCGTCGGCCGAGTCTCCGCTGTCGGCATTCTGGTAGTAGTTTTCGGCAGTGCTGTCGAAGTCGCCGTCCGTCGCGAGACCACCGCTGATTTGTCCGTCGGTCCCCACGGTCACGCCAGTAAGATTCGAAACGCCTTCGAAAAGATCGAGATCGAACGTACCGCCGCCCGCAAGAAGCGATGCGCCGTTGTTCGACTCATCCACGCGGTTGCCGCCCGACGCTTCCGAGCCGTTGAAGGTAATCGTCGTCGTTTGGTCGGACGAAAGCTTCAGCGCGCCGCTGCCGCCCGACGAGAGCACAAGCTGCCCGCCGTCACCGTCGATCTCGCCGAGATCGATCGTCCCGCCGCTCGTGAGATCAAGGCCCCAAACAAGACGATCTACCTCGCCGCTCGAGGAAAGCGTGCTCTGCGAACCAAGAACGATCTCGGTCTTCTGCGCAACGGTCGAATTCAGCCCGCTGTCAAGCGAGAAGCCGGCATCCGTCAGATAGAGATGCGACCCTGCCGTCAGATCGGCCTCAGTGTTCGTAAACGTAAAGTCGTGGCCGTCGAGATCAACATGGAACGACCCCGAACCCGACACGGAATTGCCGAACGAAAGATCGCCGGCGTGATTCAGAAAGATTTTGGAACTGCTGTTGACAAACGTCACCGTGCCGGTTCCGAGCGCATTTTCGCCGTTGAGCCGGAGCATTGCGTCGGTACTCGACGTACCGAGGTCAATGTCGCCCGTCCAGTTCGTCCCGTTGTTGGCGGTGACTGCAAGCGTACCCGCATCGAGGCTCAAAGCGCCCGAACCTTGGAGCGCGCCCGCAATCGTCGAGCTGCCGCTCGCATCACCATGTTCGATAGCGAGCGTGGTGCTGGAACCACCGCTGAGAATGAGCGTGCCGTCCGCATTGACGTCGAGACCGCCGACCGTATTTGCGCCGCTGTTGACGTACGTGCCGGCGCTCTCGACAGAAAGAAACGAAGTACCGCCGAGACCGCTCGCGCCGGCCGTGAGTTCGCCCTTCACCGTCGTCGAGCCCGTATATTTATTTGCTCCGGTCAAAAGGACCTCGCTGTCGGCAGCAATTTCGAGGCTACCGCCCGATGTGCCTGTCCCGTGGTCGCTCACAACAACACCAAGCGTGCCGTCTTCCTCCAGAACGAGCGTTTCGCCGCGAACAATCTCAACGCCGGTAAGGTCGAAGTCGAGACCAAGCGAGGTCCCGCTCGTCGCGAGGCCGTAGTCGAAGAGCCCGTACGCAACGTTGCCTTCGCCGCCCTTACGGAGCGTGCCCGTAATGTTTTGCGTGCCGGAATAGCGCGTGCCGCTGCCGCTCCCGTTGAGGGTGATGTTTTCAATACCCCCGGAAAGACCGCTCGCCGCTATCAGGGTTTCAAAAAGACCACCCGAAGCAGTGGCAAGCAAGCTCCCGTGCCCGAGCGAGCCGGCCATGTCGGCCGAACTGCCGGGCAGATTGAGGACAATGTTGCCGCTTCCGAGCGTGAGCGTACCATCGATCTTAAGATCGGCGAGGTCGTTGCCGGCATTGAAGCCGACCATCCCGTCAAAACTCACCGACCCGCCGGAGAGCGTCAAATTGTTGAACGTATCGACCGTAGCGCCGGAAGAAACCTCGAGGACAGCGTTCGAATCAAGAACGATATTGCTTTGAGCCAGATGAGCCGCATTGTTCGAGCCGTAGTCGTAGTTTGCCGTCGAGCCGACGCGCATCGCGATGCTCGAAAGCGTCAGCGTGCCGCCGCCGAAGGAATTGCTCCCCCAATCTGCCGTTTCAAAGCCAAAATGCTGGCCGCTGCTTGTACCCTCCACAATGAGCGTGCCGGCTCCGGACAACGCATTGTCGATCGTGAGGTCGCCCGACGCGCTCGTCAAGCGAAGCGTCGAAGTCGAATCCGCAAATCGAATGACGCCCGTGCCAAGGTTGTCGTCCACACCGCTGCCGCCGGCAAGGAGGTTCGCATGGGCCGAAATGTCAATGGAGCCACTGAAGCCGGAATTGCCGCCGCCGATCAAAACGGCCGCAGCATCGGTTCCATTCCCGATCTGAAGCGTGCCGCCGCCCGCAAGCGCATTGGCAAAGGCCGTACTCTGATCGCTGTAGTCGAGAATCAACGTCGAACCGTCCGAAAGGCCGATGCCGCCCGTGCCGAGGCCCTGCGGATTGTGAATGGTCGCCGTGTGGCCGTCAAGCATGGCAATTGATGCAGAAAGGCCAGTGTTGGCACCAACGATATCCGTTTGCGTCGAAGTACCAAAGAGCGTAATGGAGCCGTCGCCCAAGAGCGCACCGCCCTGCGTCGTTTTGATGGCGCCGATTCGGGTGCTCTGGTTGTTGAAAGCGACTTGGCCGCCCGAAACCGTCAAGAGCGACGTCGCACCGAAGGCGTTCGTCTTTCCAAGCGTGACGGTACCGTCCGTCACTGTCGTCGTGCCGGAATAAGTATTTTCTTGATCTTGATTACCCCCAATCGTAATGTTTCCCGCAAGCGTCAAATTCCCCGAACCGGTTACGAGTGCGGAAAGACTGGAGTCGTCCGCGTCAGAAGCATTCAGAATGAGACCAACATCGGTATCGATCAGATCGATCTGCGTGAGTTGCAAATCACCGTAGATCTGTTTGCCTTCCGTGTCGACATCGACAGAACCGCTCCAGGTACCATGCGCAACGACATCCGTCGCGTTGCCTTCATTGAAGATGTCGCTGCTTGCAAGCGCATCGCCGTCAATGCTGAGCTGAGTACCATTCCCAGAATTGAACTCGCCCGTGTACTGGATAAACACCTGCCGCACGCCTTCGGCGTTGTCGGCACGAAGCACGTCGGACGCACCGGTGAGCGTTATACCGCCGGCTTCAATTTTACTGCTCTCGTCAAGATAGACATCCCCGGAAACGTTGAGCTGCGCATTTCCGGCATCAGCGAGAGTCGTCTGATGCGTACCGAGCGTGCCACCACCGAAAACGAATCCGCCAAGCGTACCCGCCGTCGAGAACAAATGTCGAACCGCCGAGAACGGCTTCTGCGCTGGAGTTGTCCGCGAACTGCAGATACGCACTCTGAAGAACAAACCGCCCGTTGTAGGCCGTCTGATTATCAAAGGTGAGCGCGTTGCTCGAACCGCCGAGATTGACCGTGAACGTGCTGTTCGCACCGCCAGTCACGGCCGTCTCCAGCGAGGCCGCACCATTCTGACCGAGCGTAAAGGACGAACCGCTTCCGAGCGAAACGGTACCCGTACCTTCAAGACCGCCGACCGTTTGGCTTACGCCGTTGTTGAGCGCAACCTCCGCAGTCTCGGCAACGGTAAGCCCAGACGTCGTACCGAGCGCTTTATTGGCGGCCAGAGAAAGCTTTACGCCGCCGTCAACAGAAACAGCTGCAGTAAAGTCGTTCGTGTTTGAAACCGTCATCGAAGAGGACAAAGCGCCATCTGCCAGACTGAAGCGAATGGCCGCGTTTTGCGCATCATCCGCTTGCGTCACGAGGGCTGCGAGAGTGCCTGCTCCGGAAATGACGAGTTCTCCGCCGGTGAGTTCAATACCAGTAAGAAGCGCACCGGCCTGTAACGAATCGGAACCGTTCTTTTGCAGATCAGAGGAAACAACCCAAGTCGTGTTGGCAACGTTCGTCCCGTTCTGCGTGTAACTCCCGGTAAAACTGGCGAGGTTCTGCCCCTGAAGCGTCACGTTGCCCGGACCGGTGATACCGACCGAAGCAGTGATGAAATCTGGTACTGGGTGTTTTCGTCAAAGTCGATCAGCGCGATGTCGTCGGCAACCGAAATGCCTTCCAGCTTGATGCTGGTATTGGAATTGAAGGTAAGGGAACCGGTACCCGAGAGGGCTGCCGTATCCGAACCGATCACCAGATAGGCGGAATCAAACTGCACGCCGTCATTGACAACCATGTTGCCGAAGGTGCCGCCACTTTCGCCAAGATGAAGGACGGAATTCGAGAGATTGAAGTCGGCAGAAGCGGCTGCATCGCGGTTGTGTCCCTCATCGAGGTCAAAGACAGTATTCGAAAAGTCGAAAGCACCGTCATAGCCGAATTCTTTGGTGAAAACCACATTGGTTTTATCGGTACCGGTACCCGAAACACGGAAAATGCCGTTGCCGGAAAGGACGTTATCCAAGATCGCGTCGCCGGACTGCGCGAGCGTCAGAACGGAGCCGTCCTCGAGCGTCAACGTACCGCTGCCAGTGAGACCCTTAATCGTCTGATCAACGTTTTCGTCCAGAGTGACATTCCCGTCCGCATCGAGGCTGGAAGTATTCCCCATCGCTTTATCGACGGCGAGGATGACGTCCGTCCCAGACGTAACGGTTGTGGCGCCGGAATAACTGTTGGCAGGCGCACCCTGTTCGGTATTGCCGAGTGTAACCGTTGTACCCGAAGCATCGATGCGCAGCCCGCCGGAACCGGTGATCTGAGCCGTAAAGTCAGCCGTTGCTCCCGTAGCGCCTTCTTTAGCTTCGAGTGCAAACTGCCCGCTCTCGACGTTGACTTTTGTGAGACCGTACTTTGCGCTGTAGGTCTTATCTTCAGCATTGAAAATGAGATTCGGATCAAAATTCCAATAAAGATCCGCTTCTACATCGTCAGTAGAAAGCTCGGTCTGCTTTTCCTGAAGCGCATCCCCTGCAAGAACCATGTCGTTTTCGTCTCCAACTATGGTGCCGGAAACGCGGATGATCTCTTGCGTGATACCACCATCGGCTTCAAGATAACCGAGATCGTCAGCAGCACCCTGCAGGCCGCTGCCGATGTTGTCGATTTCTACCTTCCCCGTGTTCTGCAGCGACAGGTTGTCAATCTCGAGAATTCCAGTGCCAAGATCGAGGTTGTCAAAGACAATAGATGTGTTCTCGTGAGCAATAATTAGATTGTGTACGCTACCCTTCTTGCCTTCCACCTTGAGGTGACTGCCGCTCTGAAGTTGAAGCGTCGCGCTTTCGAGCAGGGCGTTGGGCGTGTAGTCGATTCCGCCCACATTGACCGATTGCTCTGTATCGTACGCCGTCACTGCGGCGTTTGTGAGATTAATAAGGCCCGTATAGTCTGAAGCCGTATCGGTAAAAACGAGTTCGTAACCCGCTACTTCGCCGCTCAAATTGACGTTAAAGACGGCGCCAGAGTCAGAGTATGTACCGCTCTCTGCATTGTACGTTCCACTGCCGGCGTATCGGTTGGAAATAATGATCTGCCCCGCGTCATCCGGGACTAACCCTGTATCGCTCGAAGACTGATTAAGCGTTAGCTTGGCCTGCGTACCCAAATGCAACAGGCCGCTACCGCTCAGACCGCGAACGGTCTGAGTATAAGCTTCATTGTCATTCTCACCACCGAAATGAACTGCCGACTGAGCAGCGATCTGAAGCTGTTCGGTACCGATGGTCGAACCTAGGGCCCCGTCCTTGCCAAAGTAAATATTGACGGGAGAACTTTCCGCACCCTGACTGTTATAGCCGACAAATGTCTTGCCAGTGTACGTATTCGCATTATTGACACCATCGGGATTGGAGAGGGTCAAATGACCGGGATCTCCACCTTCACCAGTCGAGTTGTAAGAGAAGGTGATGTTGCCGGCGCCAGTAATTGCAGCCTTCAGATCTGCCCCCTTCGAATCGCTGACGTCGAACACCTGACCGTATCCGTCCTGGGACGTCAAGTCAATGCGATTCAAAGTTCTGTACACGTAGAGAAAACCGTCAACAATTCGCGTATTGTCAAACGTGTAATAGAAATTAGCCGTGCCCGTTGTGCCGAGGGGATTGTTAGTTAAATCAAGCGGCTGCCCGTCTGCTCCCAAAATACTGAGATTGATATCGGACACCATAGCCCCTGAATCCGTCGTCTCGAGCAGATACAGCGGCGGCGTCCTTTCTTCTTGATTGAAAATGTTGCTTGCGAAGCCAGTGAACGCGGACTGGTTGATGGAAATGGTTTCGTTCGAGCCAGGAAGCAGACTGAAATCCACTTTGGGAGGCGTCCCGTTGTTGACCGAACCTGTGCCGATATTAATCTCGATGTCCGGGGCATGCTCACCGAGATTAAAATCGCCAGCCCAGACTGACCCTGGAGCACCTAAAAGAGCGGCTGAACCAATGAGAGTTGCAGCCGCGGTGGCAAGAACTCTCCGCTCAATTGTTCGACCGAAACCATCCGTATGCACCGCCTTTACAGAGCAAGCCTTTCTGCGGCTGCGGCACAATTCGTTGACGACCTGATACTGACGGATTGCGTCGTTCCAAATGACCTTATAAATCGCGTTCATAGCTTTACTCCACATGCGGAGATTCGTTCGCGGCGATCAAGATCCATTCTTGTCGTCTGATCGCTTCGAAATGTTGATTCTCTGGGGAAAAATTCGGGCTGCTTGTGACAAATGCAAAGGCTTGGAAGTAGGCAAAAAAGGTGCGCAACACCCCATGCCCATCTTAAGGCACTGATGAAATTCGCACCTACCGAGGCTATTAAAGGAAGCCTCTCAAATACCAGAATCTGGTACACCAGAACCAACCCCTCCGATCAGCTCTGCCTAAAGCATAAAATTCAAACCTCAGCTAGGCTAGTCATGTGATCTTTCAATCCAAAGACAGCTGCCGAATTCAAACTCTAAAAAAAACTTATTACTCGAACCAGAAACGAAAGTGAAAACAGCACCTCAGGAAGTTCTCAACCCCCGACTCAGCTGTTCTTCATGCACCCTCTCACAACGTTACGTCGATACCTATGCGCACCTTCCGTATACTTTTCGCTTGTCCCCAAACACTCTTCGATGTTTCCAACGGGGCCACAATGCAATGCTACACGATGTTGCAAACTCTTTCGAAATTGAACTTCCAAACCGCCAGCATCGGAGGGGGCATTTTTGACAATCCCTCGGGACAAGCACGCATTCCCAACTTCAAAGAGCAGGTCTCCGACAAATCAAAGGGTGAAATTCTCGTCAATGTGGATTCATCCGCTAACCCCAACAATCCTATTCGTCATTACTTCTTCACTGGCTTTAAGAGCACCAATTGGAATGACATCACTTCTCAAGAAGCCGGCAAATTTCTGGTCCATTATTCAAAGCTTCTGCGAGCCTTTAAGCCCGACATTGTTATAGGTTTCGGATGCGATGCATTATGTCGATCCATGTGGATGGAAGCCAGACTATTCGGCATTCCCACGGCTTACATCATTTGCAATGGAAACCATCAAAATTATCGTTTTCCCTTGCACGATATTCTTCTGTGTGACTCAGAAGCAACATCTCGCTTCTATAAAGAAAAAGAAGGTCTCACCGTTCACCCGATGGGCAACTTCATCAACCCGAAACTGGTCATCGCTCAAAACCGTTCCCCTCAAGCCGTCACACTCATTAATCCCTGCTTTGCCAAAGGCGTTGCCGTTGCCGCACGACTCATTTTGATGGCCAACAAAGAGCGACCGGATATTCCTTTCCTCATTGTCGAAACACGTCAAAAGCTGGCCGAAGCGCTGAAGCTTCTCAAAAAACCGGGAGGCAAACCCGGTTCCGCTTTTGGACGTCAGACTTTCCGCAATATCTCGATTCGACCGGCGACGTACGAAGTCAAAGACATATACAAACTCACGGGCGTGTTGCTTGCGCCCTCGCTTTGGTATGAAAGTTGGGGGCGCGTGGCCACCGAGGCCGTTATGAACGGCATTCCCGTTCTGGCGTCTTCCAGCGGCGGTCTTCCAGAAGCGGTTGCGGGCGGCGGCATCATTCTGGACGCCCCAAAGGAATGTGCTGGCGATCGAAACAACTGGCTGGCTTTGCCCAGCGAAGAAAGTTGCCGTCCTTGGGCCGACGCTCTCTACAAGCTCTACGACGAAAGAATGTCTGCCTACTGGCAGGAGAAGTGTCAAAAAGCCGCTCAAACCAATTCTCCGCTCGCTTGCGCCGAAAAATTACTGCGGGCTATCGGTCCTTTGCTGCAAAAGCGTGCCGGAGACGGCGATTTCACACACATGGGATCCTATCGGTTCCCAGCAGATCCGATCGGCTAAATGGCAAGCAGAAGCTGCGCCCATTGCAGACGCCAGGACGGATTCACGTGCCGAGAACGAAAAACGTCGCAAACTTAGCTACGTGATCACTGAAAAACGTCGCACTTTGGTTGGATCAAAAGCTGAAAAAACATTCAGATGACAGCAACGCTAACGACCTTTTTAAAAAACAAGGCTCTGCAAAAAATGCTCTCTTGGAAAGAATCGCCGAGACGCAGTGCGCTTTGCATCACAGGCGCCCGTCAGATCGGGAAAACAATGTTGATTCGTCACTTTGCGCATGAACACCACGAAACCGTGGTGGAAATAAACTTTGTGACCAATCTCAAAGCTCGCGTCATCTTTTCCGAATCTCTAGCCGCCGTATCTGTCATCACGGCGCTGCCCACGATTGACTTGACGGCCTTGCAACATGTGCCGGCTCTCTGAGACGACAAAAAACCGAGGCAAGGAGAATCCCACTTTGCAGCAGAATTTTCCTTCCTCGGTCTGAGGCAAAACGAAAGGTTTAAGCACCAATCGCGTTTAATTGACCTGCGTAAAGGATGAAGAAGCGCAGGCACATCATGCCGACGACACTGCAAAGTGCCGAAAGCACCACCGTGCCAAAGGACTTCTTAAAGAAGGCAAGAAGCACGGGAAGGACAAAGCCCACGCCCACGACGCCAACCCAGAACTCGGTGGCCCAGAAGCCGTCAATGAAGGCCTTGGCCGCCATCTGAGCCGAGTCGATACCCGTCATCAGTGCAAAAGCGATCATAAAGATGCAAAGCGCTTCGGCAGCCATCACCGGCCATTCGGCCACGTGCAAAACATGCACATCGTGGCTTTCGTGCGACTCACCCAGCATCACGGCACCGAGCTGATTGCAGGCAATGCCCGCGGACAGTCCCGAAGCCACAAAAAGCGCCGGAAGAACAGCCGTGTTGATGAGCGGGAAACGCACCAGGGCACTGATCAGAAAGCCCGTGTAAGCGCAAACGGTAAGCGCAAACACCAGACCGATCCAGGTGAGTACCGGCAGGATCTTGCGCAGCACGCTCAAAAGAGCGGCGCCGCACGGAATGCCGTCCACAAGGCGCTTGACCGGTTCAAACTCGTAAAAGCTCACGAGCGTCACCAGGAACATCGTCGGGATGAACACCAAAAGGGCCATCACGCCGACGCTCATCACCGAAGTCGGGTTGTAGAAGATAAGAATCTTCCAGAAATCCAACGGTTTGGTAAGGTCAAACACCAGGCAGATCATGCCCAACAGAATCGTCACGAGCGCAATGAAGCTTGCCGCCTGAAAAAGCGGCGTGATCTGCGTCTGCTTTCTGAAAATGCGCACCAGAGCAGCCGCTGCAAATGCACCGCCCGAAATACCGGCCAGAAAGAGGTACACGGCAATCGGCCAGGGCCATGCTACGTTTTCAGAAAAGCCGATCGTGAAATCAATGACTTGTTCCATTTACGACTCCTTCTTCAACGGGATGTAGCGCAGGCTGGGTTTGGTGCCCAACTGCGGACGCACGCGCACCGAGTCCTTGAAGTCAAGAAGCTTGGTGACAAATGCGTTGGGATCGTTCACGTCGCCAAACACCAATGCGTCGAAACGGCAGGCCGAAACGCAGGCCGGATCCTCGCCTTTTTGCAGGCGCGTATCCAGGCAGAAGTTGCAGTGATCTGCCGCGCCGGTATCCTCACGGATGTAGCGCACGTTGTAGGGACAAGCCACGATGCAGTACTTGCAGCCGATGCAGAGATCCGCATCCACCGTCACAATCCCCGTTTCCTTGTCGCGATGTGCGGCCCCCGTCGGACAGACGCGGATGCAGGGCGCTTCCTCGCACTGCTGGCACGAAACGCGCGTGTAGTGGCGATCCTTTTTGTTACTGCCGTCAGGCTTGACGCCGTTGAGCTGCATCAAAAGGCGAGACCGTCCTTTCGGAAGTTTGTTGGTCTCATTGCAGGCAATCTTGCATTCGCCGCAGCCCACGCACTTGTTTTGGTCAAAGACCATCACGTAGTGCGGCTGACTGTCCTGTCGGGAGACGCCGGTGCAGCCTGCCAAAGGCGCGGCCGCAATACCCAGCGCTGCCGTCCCGAGCAGTTGTCTGCGGTTAATTGTCGGTTTAGTCACAGTTTTTCTCCTGATCTTCGAACGCACGCCAAAGTCCGTTGCGTACAGACCGATGACGTGCGTCCTGCGTTACCCAAGTCCCCTTCGAGTTACTTGGTCGCGTGGCGGTAGCCGCCGTTGTCGATCAGAACCTGTGCCTTGGCAAGATAGCTTTCTGCCGCTGCCAAACGATCCTTGATGTAGTGCGAAGCATGAGCACCCCAGCTGCCGTCCTTCTTGATCAGGTCGGCAATTTCGGCGGCCTTGTCAAGAAGCAAACGCGTTTCCGTCTGATCAGCCGGCGTCATCTTCGTGATTTCCAAAAGCTTCGTGATGCGATCCACACCCTTGACGATGCGGTCGTAGCTTTCCTTCACGGGACGCTGCACTTTCTGCACTTCGTAGGCAATTTCCTGCTGCGACTTGTAGATCAGGCCCTTGTCGAGTTCGGAAGTCGCAGGGCTGTGGCAGCCGCGTCCTTCGCACACCGTCCAGTCGGCCGGAGCGGGACGACCGCAGCTCCACTGCAAATCCACAAAACCGTGATCTTCCTTATCGCGGCTGTACACCCAACCCTTTTCAGGATCCTTGGTCACCATGGAAGCCTGAGCATCCGTGTTGATCTTGTAGAGGTGCGCGCGGCGAACAGCGGCAAAGCGATCCGTTCCCTTGAGCGCTTCCTCAAACTTGCTCACAACCGGGATGTTGGGCATGTGGCAACCGATGCAGTCGACATCCTTGTGAGAGCGCGTATGGCTCTGCACATCGGCCTGCACCGTGTGGCAGTCCTGGCAGGTTTTCTTCATGGGCGGATTGGTGACCTTGGCCATCCAATCGGGGCCGCCCTGACGCTGCTGATCGTGGCAGGTCACGCAGGTCAAGCCCTTTTCGAAGTGCTTGCTCATGACGTGCTGCTCGAGCTTGTCGTTGTAGACGTCCGCGATCAAACGCTTCGTTTCTTCCGTGCTGCGTTCGATCTTCGTGTTGGCGGCTTGGCCCAAAGACTTCACGAAATCAGGCTTGCCCTGAATGTCAAATTCAGGAGCGGGCGTCGCGGCTGCAACGGTAAAACTCAATGCCGAGCCCAAAGCCAGCACGCTCAGGGCGCTGATCGGACGGAGCAGTTTTTTGAACGTTGTCATTCCTGTTTCCTTTCAATAGCGGTATTCACAACCGATCTCTTTTTTCTTACGAGAGATCGCATCGATTTAGGGGTTCATCGCCGCTTCAAGCGCGACGTCGGCAAGGGCGTCGGCGTAGTCGTCATCGATGTAGCGGTTCGAATAAAGGAACACCGCATCGACGCTGTTGGTTGTGAATCGAATGTCCTTTTTCTCGGGATCTTCCGAAATCTGTTTCAGAATCTGCTGCAGGTCTTCGGGCTTCATGTCGAAGGGCTGAGCCTGAAAGACGTCAATCGGCGTGAGCGCCGGATAGATGCGTGAGGTTTCACGCACCATGTCCACCACGGCCTCGATCGGGTTGTTCTTAGTTGAAAGCATGCGGGCGTACGAACCCGACAGAAGCGGACGGAAATGGAAAAACTCCTTGTTGTCCCAGCTTTCAAAACGTCCGATACCGTAGTCGCCGGCAAGCACCTCACTCAAAACCTTGTCGAAGTATTCAGGTGTGATCTCACGTTCCTCACCCTTTACCTCGGCCTTGGCTTTTTCCTGAGCTTCGGCAGCGGCAAGCGCTTCGGTCACGCGCCCGGACAACAAAGTGGCAATGAGTTCACGACGCGAGAAAGCTTCTCGCTGCGCCGTCATTGTCGGCACCTTGTCGGCATCGGCCTTCATTTCCTTTTTCGAGCGGAAATGCATGGGATGCACGTTTTCGGGGTTGTGCAACACTTTGTCAAACTTAGCCTGCGTCTCGTCGACAAGCTCCTGAGCGGTCGGCACAGCATCCTTGGCTGCCTTCTCGCAGAACGCCTTGTAGAGCGCATCGCGATCAATCAGCTCGACACGTCGAGAAGATTGCGTGACGATGTCGATCAACGTCAGCATGTCGGCCTGCATTTGCAGGATCGGTTCGGCCTTTTTCTCAACCGTAGTGGTGTTGTTGTCTTTCATTTGTCAGAAGATTCTTTGGCTATATCTCGGTTGATCAGTACAGACCTTCCTTCTTGAGCGCCGGAAGCATCCAATCAAGACCGTAGGACTTGATGCAGCGTTCCGTCGGAGCACCGGTCTTCTGGTCGAAATCCATCACATCGAAGAAGAGGTCGAAGCTCTTTTCAATGTCGGCGCGATCCATCACGATGGTGCCCTTCGTAAAGGGCTTGCGGCCCTTGGCGTCGTGGAAAATCCATTCCGGATAACGGTCGTGGACGTGGCGCATGTCGCGGTTCTTCAACTGACGCATCGTGTAGAGACGCTGCATGATGAAGGCGCGCAGACCGGCCTTATCGAGCTCATCCTGCGTCATCTGGATGCCGGTGACGGCACTGAAGACCTTGCTTTCCATCTCGATGTCGCCGATGTAACCCTTTTCGCGCAACGGAGAAAGTTCCCACGGTGCCGTCCAAGAGCAGATGCCGAGCATGTCGTGCAATTCCTTGCGGGCAATGCACCAACGCAGGCGAACCATCTTGGCGCGCGATGTCGGGCGGTAGTCCTTGATACCGTCAACGGCGCTTTCGTCACCCCAGAACTTGGCGGCAATCTTCTTTTGCAGCTCAAGCGGCAGACCGGAGGTCGAGAAGTTGATGTGAGCGTGGCACATCGGGTCACGGTTATACATGCAGTTCAACACCACACCGATCTGACCGTCGTTTTCGTTGGAATGGTGCTTGGTGTGGCCGACAGCCCAGTAAAGCGCCTTGCCTTCTTTCTGCCATTCCTCTTCGGTCATGCCGAAATGCTTGAGCCACACCGGCGTCGTTTCACCGAGCCAGCGGCCGAACTCGCCCTTGCGGTAAGCGATGCGCGGCAAAATGTCCTTGAAAATCGACGGATCCGGATTTTCGATCTTGTTCCAATCGATGCTTTCGTACTCTTCCTTCGGGAGTACCTTCTGCCAAAGCCCCTTCTGGTACATCACGCGGAAGTCGCGGTGCAGCTGACCGTAGTTGCACCAGATGCCCATGTCGTCAATCGTCTGGACACCCACGAGATTGGCTTCGCGAGCAACGTCGCTCTTCAGATCCGACACGAGCTTCGGGAACCACCAGCGGCCGTAGAGCGGCATGCAGGTCTGTTCGGTGATCTTCTGAATGCCGTACTTCTGCGCCGTGTGATCGTCACGGATAACCGAGTAGCAACGGATCGGGCAGGCGTAGCAGCCGGTGCTGCGCACGGTGTACTGCCACATTCCCTTGCCAAGGTAGAACTCGGAAGAGCAGGTGCGGTAGCCAATGTGGTTGAGGTCGTGCGGATCCATCGCCTTTTCGGTGATCGTCACGGGCGGATTGGCTGCACCCCAGACGGCACCCGGATAAGCCGACCAACGGCTTGCAGGCGTGTAGTACTCGTGCAAAGGAGAAGGATTGCGCGGCACGATGGACTGCGTGTGAGCCCCCAAAATGCTGCGATGCTGATCGACAAGTTCTTCCCATTGCTTGGGACTTGCCGCAATATGCACGGCACCGTCGCCCCAAACAACGAGGGCCTTGAGCTTTTTCTTACCCATGATGGAGCCGATGCCGCCGGCGCTGTGCGAGCGGTCGACCATCATGTTGGACATCGGAACGCCGTTTTCACCTGCCGGTCCAATCGTACCGATGCTGACGTCAGGACGCGTTTCCTGCGCAAGCATTGAAGCGGAGCGATACGTTCCCTGCCCCCAAATGGCGGAAGCATCGCGGAATTCGACCTTGTCGTTGTTGATGTAAAGATAGATGGGCTTGGCCGATTCGCCTTCGATGATCACGAAGTCCCAACCGGCAAACTTCAGCTTATGAGCCAGTTCGCCGCCTACGTGGGCGCTCGCAATGAGCGACTGAGGATAAGCCGTCGGCCAAAGCGTCGTGATGGCCGTGCGGCCCGAGCAAATGGCACCCGTGCCGGACAAGGGGCCCGGAGCAATCACAAGTTTGTTTTCAGGGTCGTAGCAGGAGGTTTTGGGATCCACTTCTTCCCAAAAGACCTTATAGCCGATGGCGGTGCCGCCAATGTCGTCCTTAAAGCGGGGGAACGTGGCTTCAACCTTGACTTCGCGGGTAGTCAAGTTGATGCGAAGGCCTTTTCCCGTGTAGCCGCAAAGTTTTTTCGTCATAGCAAGAAACCTTTCCTCTGATTAGCGGTGGCAGATCGAGCACTGCGCGTTGTTTTCCTGAGCGTAGTAACCGTGCGTGGTGCGACGCGGACGGTCTTCGGTACGATCAATCCACGGGATGTAACGGATGGCGGCTGCGGGACAAGCCTTCACGCACTTCGGATCGCCGTCGCACAGGAAGCACTTGCTTGCCTTCTTCTCTTCAACGTCAAAGCTCATCATTCCCCACGGGCAAGCTTTTTCACAGAGATGGCAACCGATGCAAAGTTTGGTGTCGACCTTACGGGCGCCGGTCTTGGGATCGACGCGGATAGCGCCCTGCGGGCAAGCGTTGGCACACGGAACCGGGTGAGCGCACTGACGGCACGTTTCCTGAACCACCACGCCGTTGCCCCAAACGCCTTGCGTCATGGGCAGACTCTGCGTGCCCTCCGGTCCGAAGAACACATTGCGGGTGACCTTGATGCGGGCAAGTCTCGGCGAAGCCTTGCCTTCGTTGAATTCCGTGCAGGCAAGTTCACAGCGATGGCATGCCACGCACAGATTGGGATCGGCAATCAAAACGCCCTTGGCAGTCTCAAGCACGATGTAGGGACGCACGCCCTGCTTGGCTCTGGCCTCATTGACCATCGTCAAGACAGCGGCCATGCTGGTTGCTTTGAGAAAGCCGCGGCGCGTGATGTCCTGAGGAAGCTCAAGGCTTTTGAGAAGTTCCTTAAGACCCATTTTTTTCTCCATTGTCATTTTTCGTTCTTTGCGTTTTTGCGTGTCCGAAACGGGTCATCCCGATCACGCAAAAACGGCCGCCTGTTTAGGGTTAAACCGCGGCGCGTCAAGCAAACACTTCTCCCCTGGGAGCTGTCATCGGTTTGCCAGCAGAAATTCTTTCGAGCGAATTACTCGAGTAAGTCGACATGCATCAATAAAGACCAAAATCGCGTTTTTAGCTAACCCTTTGATTTTGCTTCGTTATTCACACATGTAACAGCGGAATAGGCAGTTTGCTTACCCGGGTCAAGGCTCAAGCGCAGGCACAATCGCTTCACCCGATTTCGCGGAGGCTTGCGCCTGCCCGCAAGTCGGCGCCGGCCTTGTCGCTCGAACGTCTTTTTGCCTCGAACTTCTTGTCATGGACTTCTTCGTTTTGAAATCGGTGAACATGCCTGCAGACTGGATGCGCGCCCTCTGCTGCTCGGTGCCGACCGAAAAGGCGCTCGGCATGGTGACGGCCTGCGACGTACGCTGCGTCTGCGACGTTCCGAACTACACAAGTGCGCTTCGAGACGGCTGGGCCGTTCGATCTGCGGACAACGGACAAACGCGTACGGCAGCCGCCTGGAGCGTGGAAAACGGCCGCTCGCACGAGCAGCTTCAACCCGGTCAAGCTGTCTGGGTCAACACAGGAGGCAACGTCCCGCAGGGTGCCGATGCCGTGATTGCCTCACGCAACAGCTTGGATCTTCAGAAAATCCAGTCATGCGTGGTGCCGGGAGAAAACATTGAGTTGCAAGGCAGCGATTGGAAACACGGTGACGTGCTCGTACCGGCCGGCTCTCGCGTAGGCGCCCGCGAAATGGCGCTTTTATTCGAAGCCGGCGTTAAGCGCGTGGCCGGTTGGGCTTCGCCGCGCGTCGCCGTTGTGGCCACCGGAAGCGAAATCACAAAAGAGGCCGAGGACCTTTCGAGCGGTTTTCGGCGCTGCAGCAACGCCTCTTACATTGCCGCTCTCATGTCTCGCATCGGCGTCAAAGACATCCGAACGATTGTGGTGCCCGATGACATCACTGAACTCACGCGTACGCTGGTAGAACTTGACGCCGTCTGTGACGTGATCATCACCGTGGGAGGCACGGGAAAAGGGAAACGTGACTACACGCGTCAGGCGGTTAGCGACGCCGGAGGCGTTTTTGTCGGGCGCGACACACAACAAGATTCGCCATTCGTGACAGCTCGCCTGCCCCACGCTGGCCTCATCGGACTGCCAGGCAACCCTCTGGCCGTCATGATGATCGTGCAATGCGTTCTTCTGGAAAGCGTACGTTCGGTCTTTCACCTTCCCGAAGCCCCGTCACAAACCGTCGAAGCCATCCTCAACGTGGACATCGATCCAGGCATTCAAGGAGAACTGTGCGTCAATGTCAGAGGCAATACGGCGTTTCCGCTTGTCAAAGGCACCGGCCGCATGCGAGTTTTCGATCTGGCACACGGCTTTGTTCGCCTCAACGGTCACGGACTCAAGAGGGGCGATTGCGTGACGGTCGAACTCTTTCGCAACTGAGAAAACGTCTATATTCTGTACGCCTTTTGAAGTGATCTTTCGTCATATGCGTGCAATTTTCGGAAAACAGATTCTGTGGCTCTCGTCCGTTGCCGCCCTGGCGGTGGCGACGGCTGCCTTTGCATCTGTTTCCGATTCTCCCTCGGCCCCATTCTCCAAACCGACGGTCCTGGACGAAACGACGTTTCCCGAACCGGACATCATCACGGGTGCCTCACTTGTTGCGCTTCCCAATCGGCCGGTTCGCATTGCGCGCATCGTACTGCCCGAGCTTCCTTCCACGTTGCAAGCGACCGGAGTCACTGCCGACCTGTTAAAAAAGGCGTTTTGGCCACATCCCGTGGAATTTGAAACACTCACTTCCAAGGAACTTACCGAGCGCATCCGCGAAGGACAAATTGATGCATTTGTCGCCAGTTCCGGGTATTACTGGCGCATGACGCAATACGGCGTCACAGCCGTAGGAACACTGATTTCCGGTCGGCAGCCGGATCCAAACAACGCCACAGCACTCGCTTTCTTAGTGCGTGCCAAAGATGAACGCTTCAATGAACTTTATGACCTAAAGGGATACGCCGTTGGCTCAACCTTCTCAACCGCATTCATGACGTATCGCATCGGTTTGGCCGAAATCGCAAAGCTCGGCGAAGACCCCGAAAACTTCTTTGCTCAGACAGTTTTTACGCAGCGCACCGACAACAGTGAAGTCGTCTCCCTGCTCGATCGAGGCTTGGTCGACGCCGTCATGGTGAAAGCCTGCTGGCTCGAAGCGCAGCCGGCAGAAGTCCAGAGCCGTTATCGAGTCCTGGCACCCCGCTACGGCGGCGTCAACTGCAAACACTCGACGGACACCTATCCCGGCATCATGATGGCCGTCACGCAAGGCGCTCATCCGATTATTGCCCACGTCATTGCGCGCACCATTCTCTCGCACCCGCTGCTGCCGGACGGGCATCGCTGGGCCGTCACCACGGACATGCGTGCCGTTGACAACGTCTATCGTCTGCTCAAAATCGAAAACTACGCCTATCTGCGGGAAATGACGCTTCAGCGCTGGCTTGAAACCTACTGGCAAGTGCCGGCATTCATCGCTTTGCTTTTGTTAGGACTTGCGCTTCACGGCTGGCGCACCTCCGTCTTGGTGAAAAAACGCACCGCACAGTTATCTTCGGCGCTCACCGAACGGGAAAAAGCTCAGGCCGAAATTCAGTCGCTTTCCGAACACATGGAAAGTCTGCACAAGGTCACGGTTGTCGGACAGCTCTCGAGCATGGTCGCTCACGAGCTCGCTCAACCGCTTTCGGTCATTCAGTACTACTGCGAAAGCCAACGGGACATTCTTAAGAATAAGCCCATCAACGAGCGACTGCTTGATATCAGTCGCGTCGGAATCGAAAAAGCGCTTGCGCGAACCCGCAGCATCGTTGACAAGGTGCGCTCTTACAACCGCGGCAACACGTCACGAGACGATTCGGTCGACGTCGAAGCCTCGGTCAAACGCGTCTGCGCCACACTCAATGCCGAACTTCTTCGTAAAACATCCTTCAACGTTCTGTGCAAACCGGCTTTGATTGTCCGCGCCGACAAGCTTGAGTTCGAACTGATCCTCACCAACCTGTTGAAAAACGCCTTGGAAGCCAGTCACGAGGCTTCTCATCCGGTTGTCATCGTTGAGGCGTTTCCCTGCGGCGATCAAGTGACCGTACGCGTGGAAAACTCCGGCAAAGTCCTCTCCGAAGAGGATTTCCACCGATTGAAGACACCGCTTTTGACGACCAAAGCCACAGGACTCGGTCTGGGCGTCACCATCGCAAGTGCGCTCGCCGAAGCCAACGGAGGACAAATTCAATTTCAAGCCCGCCCCGAAGGCGGTCTGATCGCTGCCGTGACGCTTCCGTGTGCCGTCAGTCCGCTCAAGACGGATTCCGTTACACCGAACAACCATCCAAAGGAGCACTGAGATGTCTCAGTCAACCAATATTCGCCAAGGCACCATCATTCGTATCGTTGACGATGATGAAGACATCCGCGACGCACTGAGCTTCATGTTGGAATGCAAGGGATGGCAGGTTCGTACCTATGGTTCGGCGCGCGACTTTCTCACCCAAGATTCCCCAAGCATTCCCGGATGTCTGCTTTTGGACATCCGCATGCCTGACATGAGCGGCGTGCAGTTGCAAAGCCTCATGAAAGAGCAGCGCATTCATCTGCCCATCATTTTCATCACCGGCCACGCCGATGTGGAAACAGCCGTTGCCACGCTCAAAGCAGGCGCTTTGGACTTTCTGCAAAAGCCCGTCAACACGATCGCGCTGATCGATGCCATTGACCCGGCCGTGCGCATCAGTTTGGCTCACTGCTGCGGCCAGTTGTCTCCGGAAAAAGTCACCGAGGTACTTCTGGAGATGAGCCCGCGTGAAAAAGAGATCACGCAACTGTTGCTTTTGGGCATTTCCAACAAAGAGATTGCAGAGCGCCTGTCGCTTTCGCAGCGTACCGTGCATGGTCATCGCAACAACGTGTACCGAAAGCTGCGCGTACACAACCTGCATGACTTTCTGCAATGTGTGCGCGGCGCTGATCTTTCGGTGTTGTCCTGACAGAATATTTTTTCGAAAAAAAAACGAAGCGATCCCACACTTTCGTCATTGATTGCGCTAGTTTTCCGTTATTGCAAAATGGAATTACGCATATTGAGGAAATCGAAAAGTGAACCAACCGATCATTCGCCAGGCCTTGGCGTCGGATCTGCCGCGGTTGCTCGAAATCTATAACGAAGAAGTCGAGCACGGTACAGCGACGTTTGACACCAAACCGCTCAGTCTCGAAGATCGCCGCGTGTGGTTCGAAGCTCACAACAAAGACAACCACCCGTTGATCGTCCTGGAGCAAGACAACACCGTCTGGGGCTACGCATCGCTTTCAACCTTCAACGCCAAGCCGGCCTACGCATCAAGTACGGAGCTGTCGGTCTACGTGCACAAAAACGCACGCGGCCGGGGATACGGTCAGCTTCTCACGGAAGCCATCCTGCAGATGGCCGTTGCCGACCCCACCACCCATCGCGTTTACTCGCTTATCACCGCTGAAAATCAGGCCAGCATTGCGCTGCACCGCAAACTGGGCTTTCGACTCGTCGGAACCATCACGCAGGCCGGTACCAAATTCGGCCGCTGGCTGGACGTGACCTACTGGGAAAAAGCCGTGTAGTTTCAAAGAGGACTTCTTAAATGTTTTTTGTTTCCGACGCTCTTTTGGATCAGATTCTCGCGGACGACATCCCCTATGGGGACGCCACAACAGCGCTTTTAGGTATCGAAAAAGTTCCCGGCATCGTTTGTTGTCGACCCAAAGCCGAAACGACGATTGCGGGCGTCACATTGGCCGAACGGCTCTTTGCCCGCGTGGGGCTGCAGACGACCCGCTTTCATGAGGAAGGCGACACCGTTGCCGCCGGCACCGTCATTTTGGAAGGCCGCGGGTCGGCCGGGGCCATCCACGCCGTCTACAAAACAGCTCAGAACATTTTGGAGTACGCCTCAGGCATAGCCACGCGCACGCATCAAATGGTCGAAGAAGCTCGCGTCGGCAATCCCCTTTGTCGTGTTGCCGTGACTCGCAAACATTTCCCGGGCACCAAGACATTGTCGCTTTACGCCGCAATAACGGGCGGAGCTGTCGTGCACCGCATGGGATTATCCGAATCCGTTCTCGTGTTTGATCAACACCGCGTCTTCATTGCGGACTTTGAAAAGCGGCTTACCGAAGCCAAAAAAGCGGATCCCGAGCGCAAAATCGCCGTCGAAGCCGCCGATATTCATGAGGGCCTTTCCTTTGCCGCAGCCGGCGCCGATATCATCCAGTGTGAAAAATTCTCCGTGGAAACACTAACCGAGTTCGTCACTCAGGCTAAACGAGAGTTTCCTCAACTCATCATCTCGGCCGCCGGCGGCGTCAACGCCACAAACGCCCGCGCCTATGCGCAGACAGGCGTTGACTTTCTGGTTACGACATGGCCTTACTTCGGGAAACCCGCCGACGTCAAGATGCAGATCCTCGCTGGGGATGCTTGAGAGAAACGACACTGCTGGCCGGCGACTGCTCAAAGCAGTCCGGCCTTGCGGCAGGCTTCCTTCACAAAGGGATTTTCGTTTCCCTGAATACGTTCGATACGCTTGGCTCGCAGACACTCCCAGGCATCAACCGGATACATCTTGTCCCACGCCGTCATGAGCTTCATCTGCGCATTTGAAAGCTTGTACTTGGGATAGGCGTCTTGCATGTAAAGCATCGTTCGCGCGATTGCTCCGCGCGTGTATTCAGGCGGCTCAACAGCGCGACCGCTGACTTTCATTGGGCAGCTGCCGAAGCTCGAAGCCGCATCAGGCAGCATCGTATAGCGATAGTTGGAGCGAACGGCATTCACGGCTCCGATAGCCGGATAAAGGTTATAGAGATCGGCCTGCATGTAACGGAATTCCTGATTGACTTTTTCCGCACAGGCGCGACCTTTGAAAGGTTTGCCGTTACTGCGCACACACTCTTCATCCCCGTCTCGCCACTCCGCGAACGCCCGACCGAAATTTTCCGCGGGCACAACGTGCTCCCATTCCACACGATGTGCGCGTTTCTCGTGCTTTTCCGTCGTGAACCCTTTGGGTAACGTAACGTTCTTTTTACTGTCGAACGTCGCCCGACAATAAAACGTTTCCCGATGGTCGAAATAGACCTTTTGTTCCAGCAATTTTTTAGCCTGGTTAAACGATTCGATGCGCGTGTTGCCGGCAGCCCACCCTTGCGTGGCCGTGAGTCCGATGGATGCAACGAGGATTGCAGATAAAAGCGTTTTCACACCGAGTCTCCAACGTTATCGGTTAACAAAACAAAAGTGACTCCGATTCTATCCGTCTTGTGATCCATGTCTGCAATCAAGAGACGGAACCGAACGATGCGCTTTGCCGCTTGACCATCATTTTTAGACTATTTGGACTATATTTTTATGACGGCCTTGCCTATCATTTTTTGACACTCTTATCTATACATTTATGACAGAATTGTCTATCATTTTTTGACACCACCAAAGAACAACTAATTTGTTGATTTCAATGAAAAGTTATATCCATCGACTGGCAGAACCGCTCTTTTCTCAGACTGCTGAAATCATGAGAATTGTCTTGGTTAGTGGCCCCCGACAATGCGGCAAAACAACGCTGCTGAAGGCCATGCTCACCAAAGACGATTTGTTCCTGACTTTTGATGATGACGAAACTTTGCGATCTGCGATGGCAGACCCGAATGCTTTTCTTCGCTTTTACAGCCGGAAATACAAACGAATCGCACTAGACGAAATACAAAAAGCACCTGTGCTGCTCGGTGCCCTTAAGAAGACTGCCGACGAAGACCCGCGCCCTGGACGATTCCTCATTTCCGGATCCTCCAACTACCAGGCACTACCCGGTGCCGAGGAATCTCTCGCCGGTCGTTTGGGAGAAGTACGGCTACGCACAATGTCCGCTCGTGAAATGGCCGGTAATAGTTCTGTTGATCTTATCGATCGCCTCTGCCAAAAAGATTTCGGTCCGCTGTTTTACTCGCCGCAGGATTGTAGTAAGTCCATTGTGCTTGCCAAGGCGCTCGAAGGCGGCTATCCGGGCATCATCGGCAAACAGCCGCAATCTCGCTCCATCTGGTTTCGAAACTACATTTCCAGACTCATCGAGAAAGATCTCAAGGACCTCGGCTCGTTTGAAAAAAACGGCATCATGCAGCACATACTGGATTATCTCTGTTTGAATTCCAGTCGAACACTTAACGTTGCCACCTTAGCCCAAGCCCTCGGCACAACAGGCGTGACATTGCGTCGCTACCTCTCGGCGTTACAGATCATGTACCTTGTCAACGAAGTTCCCGCCTGGTCGAAAAAACCGATTTCTCGCATCACCAAAGCACCTAAGTGGTTTATCTCTGACAGCGGCCTGATGGGCGCCTGCACCCGTCAGACCAACATTGACTCATTCATGCTGTGGGTAGCGAAAAACGGAAAAGCCGGATCGGATTTCATCGGCAATCTCATTGAAACATGGGTCTACAACCAGCTCGCCCCGGCCATTGAAGCGACTCAGGAATGGTCGCTATACCATTTGCGTGTTTCCGAACGACAAGATATCGACTTTGTACTCGAAAACAGCCTCGGAGAATTGTTGTTAATCGAAGTCAAAGCCTCGGAAAGCATCGCTACCGAAGATTTCAACCACATCCGTTGGTTCTCGGAATGCAATCAAGGAAACGTTCTCGGTGGCATCGTCCTTTATTGCGGACAGACGGTTCGCACTTTCGGCGAAAACCTGACGGCTGTTCCCATGGCGGCACTTTGGAACAGTTGATTTTCAAGCAAACCTCAATATACCTCTAAAGGAGTAAAGGTTAGCCACACCCTTTTTCACGCCATCGCCTTATTACTCACACTTTCCTTTGATATATGTGGAGAAGCCCTCTTGTCTTTACGCTTTTCCCCTCCCGAAGGCGTATCACTCTGGGAGTAGAATTTTTGGGCTAGAAAATGCGCTCCGACTGTATTGATCGTGAGTGCAGGTTGCTTATTGATCCCCAAAAAATCAGGAGAGGAATTCACAAATGGCTCAGAACCCTGAATTCAAGTACGCGCCGATGTTCCAGCTCGGCGAAGACAAGACGGAGTACTACCTGCTCACCAAAGACTATGTGTCCGAAGGTGAATTCGAGGGCCATAAGATCGTCAAGGTGCAGCCTGAAGCGCTGACGATGCTTTCCAAGCAGTGCTTCCACGACGCCAACTTCCTGTTGCGTCGCGCACACAACGAACAGGTTGCCAAGATTCTTAAGGATCCGGAAGCCAGCGAAAACGACAAGTATGTCGCTCTGACGTTCCTGCGCAACGCCGAGTCCGCCGCCAAGGGCATCCTGCCGCTGTGCCAGGACACCGGTACGGCCATCATCCACGGCGAAAAGGGCCAGAACGTCTGGACCGGCTTCTGCGATGAAGAAGCGCTTTCCCGCGGCGTCTACGAAACCTACACGGAAGATGCCCTGCGTTATTCCCAGAACGCACCGCTTTCGATGTATGAAGAAAAGAACACCCGTTGCAACCTGCCGGCTCAAATCGACATCGAAGCAACCGAAGGCGGCGAATACAAGTTCCTGTGCGTGGTCAAGGGCGGCGGCTCTGCCAACAAGTCCTACCTCTTCCAGGAAACCAAGGCCATTTTGAATCCGGCCACGCTCGTGCCCTACCTCGTCAACAAGATGAAGACGTTGGGTACGGCTGCCTGCCCGCCCTATCACATCGCCTTTGTGATCGGCGGCACGACGGCCGAACGCACGATGCTCACCGTCAAGCTCGCTTCCACGCACTACTACGATGAGCTGCCCACCACGGGCGACGAAACCGGCCGCGCCTTCCGCGACCTCGAACTCGAACAAAAGCTCTTTGAAGAAGCCTGCAACATCGGCTTGGGTGCTCAGTTCGGCGGCAAGTACATGGCTCACGACATCCGCGTGATCCGCCTGCCGCGTCACGGCGCCAGCTGCCCGGTCGGCATGGGCGTGAGCTGCTCGGCTGACCGCAACATCAAGGCCAAGATCAACAAGGACGGCGTCTGGATTGAAAAACTCGACACCAACCCGGGCGAGCTGATCCCCGAAGAACTTCGCCGTCCGGGCGAAGGCGGACAGATCAACATCGATCTGAACCGTCCGATGGCCGAAGTGTGCAAGGAACTCTCGAAGTACCCGGTTTCCACCCGCGTGAACCTCTCCGGCACGATCATCGTTGCCCGCGACATCGCTCACGCCCGCATGAAGGAACTCATTGAAGCCGGCAAGGGTCTGCCGCAGTATGTCAAGGATCACCCGATCCTCTACGCAGGTCCCGCCAAGACGCCGGAAGGCTACGCTTGCGGCTCCATGGGCCCGACCACGGCTCAGCGTATGGACCCCTACGTTGACCTCTTCCAGGAAAACGGCGGCTCTCTGGTGATGATCGCCAAGGGCAACCGCACCCAGGCCGTGACGGACGCCTGCAAGAAGCACGGCGGCTTCTACCTGGGCACGATCGGCGGCGTGGCTGCCGTTCTGTCAGCGAGCTCGATCAAGAGCATCGAATGCGTCGAATGGCCCGAACTCGGCATGGAAGCCGTCTACAAGATCGAAGTGGTCGACTTCCCGGCCTTTATCCTCGTTGACGACAAGGGCAACGACTTCTTCAAGCAGTTGAAGCCCCGCAACGAAATCAAGTGCGAATGCTGCAAAAAGTAATTCGCTAACTGCCCTTTAACAGTGCGGCACCGTTGAAAAAAGCGGAGCCGCACATACAAGCAGGCCCGCGGTCCATGTACCGCGCTTCAAGCTCCGCCGGCAAGTTTCCTTCGCCCGCGCGGAGCTTTTTTCGTGTGCAAGCTACAATTTATCGTTGACCGTAACCAAACGCTTGCCATGACCTACGAAAACATTTCTCCGTCCGAAGCCAAGTCCCGCATGGATACCAACCCCGAAGCCGTCATCGTTGACGTCCGCCGCCCCGACGAGTTTGTCACAGGGCACATTCCGGGCGCAATCAATGTACCGCTTGCCGACATTCAGGACGGCAACATTCCCCCTTGCTTGGCCGACAAAAACGCCGTCTACCTCATTTATTGCCGCAGCGGAGTGCGCAGCGTGACGGCTGCCGTTACTCTCGAGAAAATGGGCTACACACGTCTGGCCAACTTCGGAGGTATCCTCGATTGGCCATACGAAATCGAGCACTAATAAGGCGTCTGCGAACTACTTCCTAAGGAGTAATCCTTATTCTCCGTTTCACCTTGTAGAAAAGGCACCGGCTGTTACATTTCCGGTGCCTTTTTTGCCTCTGTCTGCCGCCGACAGTTACAAATTCAGAGTCACTGTCGAATTCTCGTAAACCCGCAATCTTTCAGGGTTTTTCACGATTTTTTAACGTCGTGAAGTACAGAATTCTTCAAACTTTTCTTAACAATTAGACAAAGATCAAATGTTGTTCAAGATTTACACCTTAGTTGTACCTCCAAAGAGGATAATTCCACCGTCCCAAAATATCTAGGAGACAAACAATGATTGGATTTGACTTCTGGGTGCAGCTGTTTGTGCTGCTCGCCTGCTTGTTCTACGCTGCACCTCGCGGCGGTATGACCCTCGGTTTGATGGGCGGTATCGGCCTCATCATCTTTATCTTCGGCTTCGGTCTCAAACCCGGTAAGCCCCCGGTAGACGTTATTCTGACCATTATGGCTGTGGTCTGCGCGGGCGCTACCCTTCAGGCTGCCGGCGGTCTTGACTGCCTGCTGTCGATCGCTGAAAAGATTCTTCGTAATCATCCGCGTTTCGTTTGCTACCTCGCTCCGTATCTTTGCTGGTTCCTGACGGTTCTCTGCGGTACGGGTCACGTTGTTTACACGATGCTGCCCATTATTTATGACGTGGCCATCAAGAACAACATCCGTCCGGAACGCCCGATGGCTGCTTCCACGATCGCCGCTCAGATGGGCGTGATCTGCTCGCCGGCTGCTGTGGCTGCTGTGTCGATGGTGGCTTTGCTTGACGGCCAGTTGGTCGGCGGCCAGCCCTTCAGCTTCCCGCAGCTGTTCGCCATCGTGATCCCGGCCGCTCTCGTCGGTCTGTTCATGGTTGGCACCTTCTCCGTGTTCCGCGGCAAGGACCTCGACAAGGACGAAAAGTTCCAGGCCTTGATTGCTGATCCGGAACAGCGCAAGTATGTCTACGGCGAAACCACCACCCTGATCGGTGTTAAGTTCACCAAGCAGCAGTGGGCCAGCCTCTGGATCTTCCTCTGCACCGTGGCTGTCGTGGCCGTTCTCGGTTCCGTTCCCGAACTCCGCCCGATGGTTGGCAAGAAGCGCCTGTCGATGACCCTCGTCATCCAGATGTTCATGCTTCTGGCCGGTATCCTGATGGTCATGTTCTGCGGCGCTAAGCAGATCAACAAGACCAACGTGTTCAACGCCGGTATGGTTGCCATCGTCTCCGTGTACGGCGTGGCCTGGATGTCCGACACGATGTTCTCGAACCACCTGCCCGACCTGAAGGCCGCTCTGACCGGCTGGATGCAATCCGCTCCCTGGACCTTCGGTATCGTGCTGCTGTTGGTTTCCAAGCTCGTGAACTCTCAGGCTGCAGCTGTGGCCATCGTGGTTCCGGTTGCTATCGGTATCGGTACGCCTCCCGGTGTGATCGTTGCCATGGCCTCCGCCGCCTACGGTTACTACATCCTGCCGACCTACCCGTCTGACCTTGCAGCTCTGACGTTCGACCGCTCCGGTACGACCCACATCGGCAAGTTCGTGATCAACCACTCCTTCATCCTTCCGGGTCTGATTGGTGTGATCACCGCTGTGATCGTCGGCTGGTGCCTCGGCCTGGTCTACGGCTACATCTAAAAACAACAACATCTACCTGTAGAGTTTTGGGACAGAGGATGAGCAGGTTCAGGCAATACCTGAACCTGCCAAAACAAGAAAACGGAGTCTTCGGGCTCCGTTTTTTTTCGTCTGTGAAGCCGCGCAGCGTTATTCCTTTTTAGGAACGAATGGCCTGCTCACAGAGCAGGCCAATTTACGTACACAGGCTTGATTTGACTCAAAATTTCTTTATTTTTTGAGCTTCTCCGATTGTTAAAAATAAGTAAATTAGTGGTTACTGTGCGTAGAACAAAACACAACGTCGCAGCAAGGAGAGACCCCCGATGTTTTATTCCGGTCTGGTGGTGACCAGCAAGCCCGGTCAATTCGAATCCGTCGGCGAAGCACTCAAATCGCTTCCCGTCGAAGTTCATCAATCCGATGCGGCTTCCGGCCGCTACGTCGTCGTTCTGGAAGAACCCTCTATTGAAGCCGAAACCGAACGCTTCCGCGCCATTCAATCTCTGCCATCCGTTGCCGACGTCAGTCTCGTTGTTCATCGCAACGAACCGGACGACGCCGAAAACTGATTTTTTCTTCAACTTTTTTATTTCACGGCGCTTACACCGCATAAAAAATAACGCGCCAACGTTCTAAAAAAAACTGTCTATCACAATCGCCGAACGGTTCGTGTCTTACCTCGCGTCCATTCGGTGCCATCTGCCCAGGAGAGAAACTATGGCTCAAAAGAAAGTCATTCCCATCTCAAGACGTGAACTCTTGAAAACGGGGGTTGCCGCCACTGCCGCCATGTCGGTGGGCTTACCCGTGACGCAGGCGTGTGCGCAGGCCGCTCAGGCCGCCGACGCCGGCATCGAATGGCACAAGGGCGTCTGCCGCTTCTGCGGTACCGGTTGCGGTCTGCAGGTCGGCACAATGAACGGCCGCATCGTCGCTACCAAGGGTGACCCCGACGCTCCCGTCAATCGCGGCCTGAACTGCATCAAAGGCTACTTCAACGCCAAGATCCTCTATGGCCAGGACCGCCTGACGCGTCCGCTCATGCGCATGAAGGACGGCAAATTCGACAAGAACGGGCAGTTTGTGGCTGTGAGCTGGGAACAGGCCTTCGACGAGATGGAACGCCAGTTCCGCCGGGTCTATCAGAAAAAAGGCCCCGAAGGCGTGGCCATCATCGGCTCGGGCCAGTACACGATTCCCGAAGCTTACACGGCTTCGAAGATGCTCAAAGCCGGTTTCCGTTCCAACAACATTGACCCCAACGCCCGTCTGTGCATGGCTTCCGCCGTAGTGGGCTTCTACCAGACATTCGGCGTGGACGAACCGATGAACGTCTATGACGACATCGAAAAGTGCAACGCGATGGTGCTTTGGGGCAACAACATGGCCGAAGCGCATCCGGTTCTGTGGAGCCGTGTGACCGACCGAAAGCTCACGCACAAGGACACCCGCATCGTCAACGTGACGACGCACTCGAACCTGTCCTCGGGCATGGCCGATATCGAAATCATCTTCAAGCCCAATACGGACCTCGCGATCCTCAACTACCTGGCTCGCGAAATCGTTCGCCGCAAGGCTTACAACAAGAAGTTCGTTGACGATCACTGCGTCTTTGCCACCGGCACGGTCGATATCGGTTACGGTATGCGACCGACCGACAAGTTCGCCTTTGAAGCCGAAAAGGACATTCAGGCCAAGCAAAAGAAAATCATCCTGACCGAAGCTGAAGCCATCGGTCAGCGCCGCAAGGCCGGCATTGAAGTCGAACAGAAACAAGTTGCCGCCGCCGGCGGCCATTGGCACATTTCGTTTGAAGAATACAAGCGTGGTCTGGAACCCTATACGCTTGACTTCGTTGCCAAACTTGCCAAGGGAGATCCGGACGAGACCCTCGAAAGCTTCAAGAAGAAGCTCGTCGCTCTGGCTGACATCTATTGCGACGCCAAGCGCGACATTCTCTCCTTCTGGTGCATGGGCGTCAATCAGCACGTGCGCGGCGTGTGGGTAAACGAACAGATTTACGCACTGCATTTGCTCACCGCCAAACAGGGGCGTCCCGGCAACGGCGCCTTCTCGCTCACCGGTCAGCCCTCGGCCTGCGGTTCGGCTCGTGAAGTCGGCGCCTTCTCGCACCGTCTGCCTTCCGACATGCTCGTCGGCAATCCGGCTCACCACAAGAAGACCGAAAAACTCTGGCGCATTCCCGAAGGCACGCTCAACCCCGTGCTCGGTAAGCCCATCATGGGGCTTTTGCGCGGTCTCGAAGACGGTTCCGTGAACTTCCTGTGGACGCAGGTGGTCAACGTCTTCCAGTCGGCTCCGAACGCCAACCACTGGCTCAAAGCCGCCCGCAAGTCCGAGAACTTCGTCGTCGTCTCCGACGTCTACCCGACCCTTTCGGCCAAGGTGGCCGACTTGATCCTGCCCACGGCAATGATCTTTGAAAAGTGGGGCCTGTACGGCAACGCCGAACGCCGCACGCAGGGCTGGGCTCAGATGGTCGAACCCGTGGGCGAAGCCATGAGCGATGTGGCCACCATGCTCGAATTCTCCAAACGCTTCAAGATCTCCGAATGTTGGGGCGAAAAGAAGGTCGCCGGCGGCAAGAAGACACTGCCTGACGTGCTTGGCAAAGCCAAGGAAATGGGCATCAATCCGGACGCTTCCCTCTTTGACGTGCTCTTTGCCGGCATGCCTGAAACCAAACAGTGTCCGTGGCCCGATCCGAAGTATCCGGGCAAGCAATGCTGCACGGCCAAAGCTCTGGGCCTCGACTGGTTCCCGGAAAAAGCCCTCTTTACCGAATACCGTCAGTTCACGCTCGGCGACGGTCACGATCTGGCAGACTTCGATACGTATCTCGATCCGAAGATCCGCGGTCTCACCTGGCCGGTTGTCAACGGCAAGCCCACAACGTATCGCTTCAACGCCGAGTACGACCCGTATGTGAAAAACGGCGACTTCGAGTTCTACGGCAAGCTCATGAAGGCCATTCCGCAGGGCAACCTCGACGGCATCACCGACAAGACGCCCAAACCCTTGCCCGGCCGCGCGAAGATCTTCTTCCGTCCGTTTGCCGAACCGGTTGAAAAGCCCGATGCCAACTACGACCTGATGCTCTGCACGGGCCGTATTCTGGAGCACTGGCACACCGGCTCGATGACCCGTCGCGTGCCCGAACTGCACCGTGCCGCTCCGTCGGCCGTGCTTTATATGCATCCGACCGACGCTCAGAAGCGCGGACTCAAGCGCAACGACGTCGCGCAGATCACCAGCCGCCGAGGCAGCATCAAGGCTCTTGTGGAAACGCAGGGCCGCATGAAGATGCCGCGCGGCACGGTCTGGATGGCCTTCTTCGACGAATCGGTTCAGGTCAACAAGCTTTGCATTGACGCAACCGACCCGATCTCGGCCGAACCCGACTTCAAGAAGTCTGCGGTTCGCGTCACGAAGGCCTAATCGGGCGACTTTGACACACACGCTTATCTCTCTGAAGCCGTCTTACTGCAGTAAAACGGCTTCGGGAGAAAGCTTCGGACAACACGGCTTTTACCGAAAACCCAACCGATACGATGACGATCAAAGCGACAAGACGTCAGGCTCTCGGCCTTCTTCTGGAAGGCGCAGGCGTTGCGGCTGCCGCAGGCGCCGGTCTTACGGCGTTCGTGGGAACCGCAAAGTCCAAGGGCTTTGAACCGCTGCCGCCGGGCGCCGATGATGCCTTCTACGACAAGTGCATCCGCTGCGGCCTGTGCGTCAAGGCTTGCCCCTACGACACGCTCAAGCTTGCCAAGCTCGCAGCCAAAGTTCCCTACGGAACTCCCTACTTCGAGCCCCGCAAGATCCCCTGCTACATGTGCGAGGACATTCCCTGCGTCAAGGTGTGCCCGTCGGGCGCCCTGGACCGCAAGTTGGACTCGATTCGCAAAGCCCGCATGGGCATTGCCGCCATCGACCCCAACTCGTGTCTGAGCTGGCAAGGGCTGCGTTGCGAAGTCTGCTACCGCGATTGTCCGCTTCGAAACGAGGCGCTGCTCTTAAAGCCCCATCCGCGCGAATTGAGCAAACATGCCGTCTTCGTGCCCGTGATCAATCCCGATCACTGCACAGGCTGCGGGTTGTGCGTCTACGGGTGTCCGACACAGATGCCGGCCATCAACATCATTGATCCAAAGACATTCCTGGGCCGCATCGGCGAGCACTACCGTCTGGGTTGGCGCCAAGATCAGCCGCATCATCCGGGCAATCCGGCCGACAAACCCGAAGTTAAGAAGCCTGAAACGCCGACCGAATCCGGCGGGCTTGATTTCCTCAACAACATGGACGATCCGCTGCTATGAGTCAAAAGACCTCTTTACCTGCGGTTTCGCCGCAGAAAATCAAGTCGCGCATGTTGGCGCTCAGTATGGCTCGCCGCTTCGTGCAGCTTGCCGTGCTCGCGCTTTTCATCGGTACCGTTCGGCTTGGCTGGACGCTGCTGGGCGAGCCGCTTTTAAACGGCACGCTTACAAGTTCGCTCATCGCCGGAACCGTCCCCATGTCGGATCCGTTTGCGCTCTTGCAAAAGCTTTTTGCCGGACACAAACCGGAGCTCACCATGGTGACGGGTGCGCTCATCGTGCTTGCGTTTTATGTGCTTGCGGGCGGACGTGCATTTTGCGCCTGGGTCTGCCCGATGAACATCGTCACCGATGCTGCCTACAGCGCCCGCAAAACGCTCAATGTCCCGGCTTCGAGCCTGCGCCTGTCGCGCCAAGCGCGCTATGCGCTTGCCGTGGCCGCACTGCTGGCTTCGGCTGTCTCCGGCACCGCCGCCTTTGAATGGGTAAGTCCTCAGGCTTTCCTGTGGCGCGAACTTATCTGGGGCGTCGGAGCGGGACTTTTTGCGGCCGTCACGGGCGTCTTTGCGTTAGACCTGCTGCTGTTGGAGCGCGGTTGGTGCGGACATCTGTGTCCGCTCGGCGCCTTCTGGTCCGTTGTCGGCAAAGTTGGCGTCGTCAAACCCATCTTTGACAACGAACGCTGCACCAAATGCGGTGACTGTCTGCGTGTGTGTCCCGAAGCCCATGTACTCAATTTCAAGCTTGCGGCTCAACGAGGCTTCATTGCCTCGGGCGAGTGCACCAACTGCGGTCGGTGCGCTGCCGTGTGCCCCGAAAACGCCATCCGATTTGCCACGCGTTTTCAAGCCAAGCCGCAAGCAACCGAACCGAACAACGAGTAAAGAATTTTTGGAGTGAGCTATGAAAAAACTGCTTTTGACAGCCGCCCTTTCCATCGCCGCGACCGTTGCCATCACGGCCTGCGCTGTGCAGGAGCCCGTCGACATCAACTCGATGAGTCTGGAAAAGACGAGCCCCTTTGAAACGCCGACGCCGAAAGCCTACGGCGAAAACGCGGGACTTTACCGTGAAACCCAGATGGGCATGCCCGCGATGATTCCGCACGCGATCAACAACTTCAAGATCACGCGCGAAAACAACCCCTGCATCATGTGCCACGGCAATCAGGCAAAGATCGGCGCGGCTAAGGTAAAGGGCGAAGCCACAGCAATGCCTGCCACCCACTGGACCAAAGTCGACGGCAAGCTTGCCGTGTCTGCCTCGCGCCACGAATGTCTGCTGTGCCACGCCACTCAGGCCGACGTACAGCCGCTCGTGGGAACTGTCCACTAAAATTCGATCTCAGATGATCTAACGGTGCCGCACACCGCGGCGCCCGTTTGTACATCGCGGCCTCAAAGCCACTGTTTTCGGCTTTCAAAAAAAGTCGACGGGAGGTTTTGGGCCGCGAGTTTCGTTTTGTCTTTCCTTTTTTCAAGGATTTGTGCGATGGCAGTCAAAGTGGTACTGGGCATGAGCGGCGGCGTTGACAGCGCCGTGAGCGCCTGGCTTCTTAAGGAACAAGGATACGACGTCACCGGCGTATTCATGAAAAACTGGGAAGATGACGATGACAGCGAATACTGCTCTAGCCGCCAGGACTTTCTCGATGCGGCCAGTGCGGCTGAAAAGATCGGCATTGATCTGGAAGCTGTAAATTTCGCCAAGGAATACAAAGAACGCGTATTTTCCGAATTCCTGCGCGAGTACCAGGCCGGCCGCACCCCTAACCCGGACGTGCTGTGCAATTCGGAAATCAAGTTCAACGCGTTTTTGGATTACGCGATGCAGTTGGGGGCCGAGAAGATCGCCACCGGCCACTATGCGCGCGTGCGTCAGACCGACAACGGCGTCGAGCTTCTGCGCGGTCTCGACGGCAGCAAGGATCAGAGTTACTTTCTGCATCGACTCAATCAAAAGCAGCTCGAAAAGGCGATTTTTCCTGTCGGCGAGCTGCCGAAAACCAAGGTGCGTGAAATCGCACGCATGCTCGATTTATCGGTTGCAGGCAAAAAGGATTCAACCGGCATCTGCTTTATCGGCGAGCGGCCTTTCCGCGAATTTCTCTCACGTTACCTCCCAACGCACCCCGGTCCGATTCGAACCGATACGGGCAAAATCGTGGGCGAACACGTGGGTCTGAGTTTTTATACGCTCGGCCAGCGCAAGGGCATCGGCGTGGGCGGCAGCCGAGAGGGCACGGGAGAGCCTTGGTTTGTGGCCCGCAAGGACCTTGCCACCAATACGCTTTGGATCGTACAGGGGCATGAACACCCGTGGCTCAACACGCACACGCTCAAAGCGGTGCGCACAAGTTGGGTGTCGGGACACGCTCCCGAACCCGGCACACCCGTGACGGTCAAAACCCGCTATCGTGCGCCCGACGGCGCCTGCGAGGTCGCATCGGTTGATGCCGAAAGCATCGACCTTTCGTTCCCCGTCCCGCAGTGGGCCGCCACCCCGGGGCAATCCGCCGTGCTTTATCAAGGCGAAGTTTGTCTGGGCGGCGGTTTCATCGATACGATCGACAACGCCGACATCCCGAAAATCAAAAAGGCTTAACGGTTTTCTCAGTTTTGTTTTCTAACATCTCTCTGTCTTTCTTTTTGGTGTGACCCATGTCGCTTTTTGACTCCGCACGTTTTCTGACTTCGGCCGCCGCCGTGAGCCAACTGCCCGGCGCGGGCCTGCCTGAAATCGCCTTTGCCGGCCGCTCCAACGCCGGCAAAAGCACGACCATCAACGTGCTTACCCGTCAAGGGCGCCTTGCGTTTGCGTCCAAAACACCGGGCCGCACGCAACTTATCAACTTCTTTACGCTTTCTCGCAAAATTCCCGACAGCAAGGAACGCGAGCAGATTGCACACCTGGTGGATCTGCCGGGCTACGGCTACGCCAAAGCCGCTCCGGAAATCCGCGAAACCTGGAGCCGACTAATCGGCGGTTACCTTGCCGATCGTCCGTCGCTCACCGGCATCGTGATTGTCATGGACGCGCGTCGCCCCTTTATGCCGGCCGACGAGTGGCTCATTGACTTTTTTTCGTCACGCAGTCACGTGCGCCAGCTCTGGCTCATTAACAAATGCGACCAGATCAAGCGTGCCGAACGCAATACGGTGCTTGCCAAGGCCCGCGCCCGCGCTCAACAGCTCGGGGATCATGTGGAAGTTCAGCTTTTCTCGGGACTTAAAAAAGAAGGCGTCGAAGAACTTCAGCAACGACTTTTAACCTGGATTGATCCGGAAGGGCGCCTGTCGGCAGACACGCCGTCGGCGTAACCTTTCAGCATTCTTTATTCTCACGGGGACTTTTGAAAAATGCAGACCCTTGGACAGTATCCTTTCGTGCGTATGCGCCGCATGCGCCATGACGATTTTTCTCGTCGACTGATGCGTGAAACCGTTCTCACGCCCAACGACCTTATCCTGCCGGTGTTCGTGCAGGAAGGCGAACATAAGGTCACGCCCGTTCCCACCATGCCCGGCGTCAACCGTTTGTCGATCGACGAACTCCTGAAGCTTTGCGGCGAAATGGTTGAACTTGGCATCCCGATGGTGGCTCTTTTCCCGCATATCGACGATGAACTGAAGACTCCCGACGGCGTTGAAGCCGCCAATCCCGACGGTCTGATTCCGCGCGCCGTGAAGGCCATCAAGGCTGCCTACCCGCAGTTGGGCGTCATGTGCGATGTGGCGCTTGACCCCTACACCACGCACGGTCAGGACGGCCTCATTGACGAAACGGGCTACATCCTCAACGATGAAACCATTGAAATGCTCGTGCGTCAGGTTCGCGCCCAAGCTCAGGCCGGCGCTGACGTTGTAGCTCCCTCCGACATGATGGACGGCCGCATCGGCGTCATCCGCAAGATGTTAGAAGAAGAAGGCTTTATCCACACGCGCATCATGGCTTATTCAGCCAAGTACGCCAGTGCCTTCTACGGTCCCTTCCGCGACGCAGTGGGCTCTTCGGGCAACCTCGGCAAGTCCACCAAGGCCGTCTATCAGCAGGACCCCGCCAACAGCGACGAAGCGCTCTGGGAAGTGGGTCTCGATCTGGCCGAGGGCGCCGATATGGTCATGGTCAAGCCCGGCATGCCGTATCTCGATGTGGTTCGCCGCGTCAAGGACGAATTCAAGGCACCGACCTTCGTGTACCACGTCTCCGGCGAGTACGCAATGATCAAGTGCGCTGCCGCTGCCGGTTGCATTGACGAAAAGAAGATCACGATGGAATCAATGATCTGCTGCAAGCGTGCCGGCGCCGACGGCATCCTCACCTACTGTGCTCTTGATGTTGCCCGCTGGCTCAAGGAAGGCTACAACTACTGATCCGAGCCCAGGCGGTTGATCTCGTAGCCGCAAGCCCGATGCCTCCGGTGTCGGGCTTTTTTGACCTTGAAAAGCGTCTCCGCGCTTCGTCAAATCACATAAAAGTACATAATCATGTGATTTTTCTCACATTTTTATTAAGAATTTTGTGAGGTCATTGATGTGTCAAAGCGCGAAGCCTTCGAAAATATCGGGAGAAGTTTGCCGAACAAACACCGCTGGGAGTTCGCTTTTCTCTGGATAATCTGCGCTTGGACGACGATGTACTCAACATACCGCTCTACTTGGCTGATCAATCTGTCCGTTTGATCTGTTTGGCGCTACAGACAAAACGATCGTAGACATCCAATACCTGCTTTTTGCCCAATCCGTGCAAATTCCATTTGCCTGCTGCTTTCGAGCTTCTCGACACGGTAAAGTTCGATAAACAGAATTTTGTTGGTTGTGATCCCGAAACCATGCAACGCCGTACCGTTTTGACTTCCGCCGCTTTTCTGGCCGCTGCCGCCGCAGGTCCCTTGCGTGCAGCCGTACAGGAAAGCACGCAGGCGTTTTCCGCGCTGGGAGCCAAGCCGACCGGAGTTCGCTTGGAGCGCATGCAGGCGTCGCCCAATTTCAGCAACGGCTCGTTTCACAACCTCACTCCGGTCATTGATCCGATTGATCGGGAACGCTCTTCGGGGATGCTGAGGTTTCTCACCGAAGACAAGACCGGACGTCGGCCGCTTGAGCGCATTCCTTCGATCAAAACCGATCTCACTAAGCTCGCTGACGGGCAGATGGTTTGGTTCGGACACTCAGGCTTTTACCTGAAACTTGCCGGTCTCTCGATTGCCGTCGACCCCGCTCTGCACGCCTGTTTCCCGTTGGGCGGCTTTTTCAAGCCTTTCGCAGGAGCCGACCTCTATCAGCCGCGCGACATTCCGGCGCTCGATCTGCTCATTCTCACGCACGACCATTACGACCATCTGGACATGCTCACGATGCGTAACCTGAAGAATCGCACGGCGCATGTCGTCTGCCCACTCGGCGTGGGAGCCCATCTCGAATACTGGGGCTGGGAAGCCGAACGCATCACGGAAATGGACTGGGGCGAAACAATTGCGCTGCCGCACAAAGGAACGCTCACCTGCGTGCCGAGCCAACATTTCTCGGGTCGAACATTCGAGCGCAATACGACGCTGTGGGCGGGCTTTGTGATGGATCTCGACGGAGTAACGTTGTACCTCTCGGGCGACGGTGGCTACGGACGCCATTTCCGCCAAATCGCCACCGATTTTCGACGCATTGACTTTGCCATCGTTGAAGACGGCCAGTACAACACCGACTGGGCCGGCATCCACTTGATGCCTCCGGCCTGGAAAGCAGCCGTTTCCGAACTGCGCCCCCGCTTTGTCATGCCGTGCCACAACGCCAAATACGATCTGAGTCGTCACACTTGGAAAGCACCTCTGGAGGCAGCGCTCGTCAATGCTCAGACGCTCGGTATTGCGCTCTGCACGCCGCTGATCGGGCAAATCGTTGCGCTGGACAATCCGGCGCGCGACACCGGCCCCTGGTGGCAGAATCTACGCTGAAAAAAGTCACGAGTCCGGCATCAGGCGGCTATAGTGCACTATTGTCATTGTTCGACCGGCTTATTGACTTTCATGCGCTTTCTTCACACTTCCGACCTGCATCTCGGCCGCAGTCTCTACGGCGTCAACCGAGACGAAACCTTCGAGAAATTTCTTGTCTGGCTCACCGAAACGATCCGCACCGAGTCAATTGACTGTCTGATCATCGCTGGAGACGTTTTCGACAACGCCACACCCTCGCACCGCATGCAGCGGGCTTACTACCGGTTTTTGGCTTCCGTAGCCACTTCCACCGACTGCCGCCACGTGATCGTCACCGGAGGCAACCATGACTCGCCTTCACTTTTGAACGCCCCCGACACTCTTCTCGAAGCTCTCAACATCACCGTCGTCGGTCAGGCGACAGCCGATCCGGCAGACGAAGTCGTGCTGCTGCGCGATGAGGACGGAAAGCCGATTGCAGTCGTTGCAGCCGTTCCCTATCTTCGCGAACGCGATCTGCGCACAAGCACCGAAAACGAAACGCAGCAGGACAAAGAAGAAAAGATTCGCTTGGCAACGGCAGAGCACTATCGACGTGTGACGCAAACCGCACTTGAACTGCGCGGCGAAAGCGACATTCCCTATATCGCCACCGGCCATCTTTTTGCCGCCGACGGCGATCCATCCGACGAAGAACGCAATCTTTACATCGGTTCGCTCGGCCTCATTCCCGCCTCGGCCTTTCCGACGGAGATCGACTATCTGGCTTTGGGGCACCTGCATAAAGCGCAGCGTCTGGCCGGAGACGACACACGCCGCTACTGCGGCAGTCCCCTCGCATTGGACTTTTCCGAACGCAAAGCCGCCAAAAGCGTCTGCATCGTGGAAACGCAGGGAAAAGCCTGTACGGTTCGATTGCTTGAAGTTCCCGCTTTCGACACGCTGGTGCAGATCACGGGCAACGAAACGACGGTCACCGAAGAACTGAGTGCGCTCGTTGCGGCCGGCAATCCGGTTCTATGCGAAGTGCTGCACACGGAAGGCACCTTTGCGCCGGATCTGGCCGCCAAATGCCGCGACATTGTGCAAAACAGCGCCGTCACACTGGTGCGCGTGGTTAGCCTCACGGTTGCCGCCGCGAAGTTTTCCGTCAATGATGTCGTCAGCGATGTCGAATCAATTTCACCCGAAAAAATGTTTGCGCTTTGCCTGCAAAAACAGGAAGCCTGCGGAACGGAATTTTCTGATGAGCTGAAAAAAGAACTCACCGACGCCTACGACGAGATTCTCGCGATCGTGCGCAATGAAGGAGAGCCGACATGAGAATCCTCAAAGTACGCGTTCAGAACATCAATTCGCTCAAGGGCAACTGGTCGATCAATTTTGAAGATCCCGCGTATGCCGCGGGCGGCCTTTTTGCCATCTGCGGCCCCACGGGTGCGGGCAAGTCGTCGCTTCTTGACGCCATCTGCATTGCGCTTTACGGTAGCACGCCTCGCTTGGGCGAACTCACGGGCAACGCCAACGAGGCGATGACCCGCGGCACGGGAATCATGGAAAGCGAAGTCACCTTCCTTGCCAAAGGTGTGCGCTATCGAGCGCTCTATTCGCAACGCCGTGCCCGCAGCCGCGCCGACGGCCGTTTACAGGGATCAAACATCGAACTGAGCCGCTGGAACGACGAGCGAGGCGGCTGGGACATTCTGGAAGCCAGATACAAGAAGCGTTTTGCCGAACTCATTGAAGAAATCACCGGCCTAACCTTTCATCAATTCACGCGCTCGGCGCTTCTGGCTCAAGGCAACTTCTCCGTCTTTCTGAAAGCCAAGGAAGACGAACGCTCCAACGCACTGGAAGCCATCACCGGCACCGAAGTCTATTCGCGCATCTCGCAAGCCGTCTATGAACGGTATAAAAGCGAGAACACCGCTCTCGAACACCTCAAATCGGAAGCGGGCGGCGTCGGCGTGATGGCCGACACCGAGCGTCAGCAAACGCTTTCTGCGCTCTGCGAAATCAAAGCAAAATGCGCGGTACTTGAAGATGCCGTCAAAGCCAAGGAAGCAGTCCGAGACCTCGTGCGGGAACGCGATGCGACCTCTGGAACACTGCAGACTTCGCAAAAAGAACTCACTTCGGTCAAAGCAACCATCGAAGAACTGCGACGTGAACGCCATGCAACGGAAGTGGCTCGCCGTGCGCTCAAGATCAAGCCGACGCACACGGCGCTGCACGAGGCTCAGTTGCGTGTTCAAAGCGCTCGTCAGCAGTGTGAAAAACTCACCGGCGCGCTTGCGGCAGTCGACAAAAAGGCCGGCAACGCCCAAAGTCTTTTGCAGGACGCCCGCATTGCTTCCGTTGATCTTGCCAAAGCATATGAGGCACTGCTGCCTGTTACGCAGGCGGTGCGAGCGCATGATACGGCCATTGCCGAACACACTAAGCGCATCTCTGAAAAAGTCGCCGAAAAGACACGCGAGGAAGCACTTTTAAAGCAAAGTCTGGCTAAAACGCAGGCGGCAACCTCTGAAATTCAAACGTTGTCGGAGGAAGCGGTAAAACTGGAAGCCGACACTGCCCCCGATTCCCGTGCTGCGCGTCTTTTTGCCAAACAAGCCGAGATTTCCACGGCTCTGGCTCAATTTGCGGACGCCGACACTAACCGCAGCAAGCGCGAAAAAGCGCAACAACAGGCCGAGGCCGAACTCGCCGTTGCCGTGCAAGCGACTCAAGACGCTCAACTGGCATTGGCACCCACTCAGGCCAAAATCCACTCGTTACAGGAGAAACTCTCTGCGGTCGAAATCGCCCGCACCGAATGCGCCGCCGGCAAAACCCTGCAGGAGTGGACGCAGATCAAGACTCAAACCGACGCTCGGACTGCGGCGCTCAACCAGATTTTGCAGAAATTAGCTGCAAAAGCAGAAAAATCCCGACAAATAGACAACAAAAAGGAACTGTTGAGCAAATCGCAGGCAGACTGGGTTGTCGCCAACGAACGCTATGAAACACAGGTCAAGCTGGCTGATTCTCTTGCCGACACCGTGGAAGCGCTTGAACAGACCGCTGCCATGCGCTCTTTGGTGGAACGCCTCAGCGACGAGCGAGCCAAACTCGTTGACGGCTCGCCGTGCCCATTGTGCGGTGCCGTGCATCATCCGTATGCCGAAAGCCGTCCCTCGATCCTGTCAGACGACTCGCAAAAACTCGATCGCACCAAAAAAGACTGGAAAGACGCGCAAAAATCCGTCACCGTTTTTGCTAAAGAGCTCGCCAAACTCGACGGTTCGATCAAAGCCGAGCAGCAAGCGCTCGAGGAACTGAAAAAAGTCTTCCTGCAAGAACTGCAAGCGATTGAGTCTCTGGCTGGCCAATGGTCAGTTTCCGTCACAACCCCTGCAGATATCCGTGCAGTCTATGAAGAAACGAGGGAGAAAGCATGGGCGCTCACCGAAAAAATCAAGAAACTCGCTTCGCTTGATGACGAACGCAATAACCTTATCTCATCGTTGGATCTAGCTAAAGCGCAATTCGAGACGCAATCTCAGGTGGTCAAAACCTGTGAAGCCAAACGCACGCAAGCACAAGCCACTTTGCAAAGTGCTCAGAACGAAAACGTACAGGCTGCCGCACAATTGCTCGCGGCCCAAGACGGGCTGGCCCGCGTCTGTGCGGGGCTGATCAAAGTTCCTGCAACAGCAGCGCAAGCCAAGGCGTGGAACACGAAACTGCAAACGGAAGTCGACACGTTCCAGACAAAACGCACGCGCTTGGCAACAATCGGGCAACAAATCGCCGTCTTAAAAACAACGGTGCAGGAGCAGCGCCGCCAACAGGACGCCTTCGACGCCAAGTGCGTGGAATTGTCAACGCTCATCGCTTCACTGGAAAACAAACGTTCCCTCAAACAAGCTGAGCGTACAGCCCTTTTCGGTGACAAATCGCCCGAGTCCGAAGAAGCCGCCCTCAAAAACCGGCGTGACGCAGCGCTCGCGCTCACCGAAAAGCGGACTGTCGAAGCTCAACGTCTCAAAGAACTTGTCAGTGTCACAAAGGGACAACTGGAAGCGGCCGAGAAACAGACTGCGGCCGACTCGATTTTCCTACAAACCGCCTTGTCGGCCTGGACGCAGGAGCGCACCGCCGCGGGCTTTGCCGAAGATTCCCTCTGGGAAGCCGCGCTGCTTACCGCCGAAGAAATCGACGCCCGGCAGCAAACGTACGCCCGACTGGATGCCCGGTGCGAGGAACTTGCCAAAACCGCCCGGCAAGCTCAGAAAAAGCTCACACAGCTCGCTTCCAAGATTGAGCCAACGATTGAACTGGCTTCTCTTGTCGGCGAAATCGAATCTCTTCGCGAATCAATGAACAGTCTCACCGCTGAAAAGGGACGCCTGCAGGGGCTCATCGAAACCGACGACACACAGAAGAAACGTCTTGCCGAGAAACTCGAAGCGATCAAGGATCAGGAAAAAACGCTGGCACTGTGGTCAAGACTCAATGCGCTGATCGGCTCGGCCGACGGCAAACGTTACCGCACTTTTGTGCAATCAAAGACGTTTGAGACGCTGCTGCATCACGCCAACCGCGCTTTGTCCAAAATTTCTCAGCGCTACATCCTCAAAAAAGATGCCGTTGAACCCCTGAAACTCAACGTGATTGACGCCTTTCAAGGCGGCGTGGAGCGCAGTGCCGACAACCTGTCGGGCGGCGAATCCTTCTTGGTGAGCCTATCGCTCGCTCTGGGCCTATCCGAAATGGCAAGCCGCAATGTTCGCGTCGAGTCGCTCTTTTTGGACGAAGGTTTCGGATCGCTCGACCCCGATACGCTCGAAGACGCCATGAATGCCCTCGCGGCGCTTCAAAGCGAGGGCAAGATGATCGGCATCATTTCGCACGTGGGTGAAGTGCGCGAACGCATCACCACCCTGATTGACGTCACCCCCGTTTCGGGCGGCCGCAGCGAGCTCTCTGGCCCCGGCGTCGAGCGTTTGGAAGAACAGAAAAAGTAGGACAGAAAAATGGCTTTGGAAATCGAACGCAAATTTTTAGTGACATCCGACGAATGGCAACGGCTCGGAACACCCCAACTGGTCCGTCAAGGGTATCTGTCGCGCGACATTGAGCGCACAGTTCGCGTACGCATCAAGGGCGACAAGGCTTATCTCACGATCAAGGGCCGTAATAAGGGCGCCGTACGCACGGAGTTCGAGTACGCCATTCCGACCGATGAAGCGGCCGTCTTGCTCGATACGCTGGCGCTCAAGCCGCTCATTGAAAAGACCCGCACCAAGATTGCGTATGCGGGCAAGATCTGGGAGGTCGACCGTTTCTTCGGTGAAAACGAAGGTTTAGTGCTTGCTGAAGTGGAATTGACCTCTGAAAACGAAACCGTGGAATTGCCGCCCTGGATCGGCCGGGAGGTCACGCACCTCACACGCTACTACAACTCGGCCTTATCCGAGAGACCCTACAGCGAATGGTCGGAAACGGAAAAAGCCGGCGATTAATTAACGCTGCCGATTATTGTTCTCGACCTTGGTAACGTCCCTGTCTATCGTAAAAACGGCCGTTTGCGTCACGTTTGCCTTGATAACGCCCCTGTCTGTCGTAGTAACGGCCGTTGGCATCCTGTTTGCCTTGGTAGCGTCCCTGTCTGTCGTAGTACCGACCATTGGCATCCTGTTTGCCCTGGTAGCGTCCTTGCCTGTCGTAGAACCGGCCATTGTCGTCCACCTTGCCTTGATAGCGTCCCTGCCTGTCGTAGAACCGACCACTGTCATCCACTTTGCCCTGATAACGTCCCTGCTCGTCGTAAAAACGCTTGTCGGCCGCATGAGCGTTGGCGGCAGCCATAAATCCGAGAAAAACGGAAAGCACCAAAGCAATCAAAGCACGCAGACGCATTTCAAATCCTTGTTTTTCTGGAAAGCACAAGCGGCGCAATGCCTTTTTGCCTGACACGCGCCGCTTACGTAGGGCTCACAAAAGAACCGCGTTCAGAGTTCGAAAATCTTGACAAGTTCGTCCGTGGTCAGGTTTTCATCAAACGGCACGTATTCGCCCTTGGAATTGAGATACACGCCGTAGGGCACAGCACGGCAGCCACAGCGGCGGTGCAGCTTGGTGTTGATCCACACCTTGTTGCGCAGTTCGTACGGCAGATCAGCACCCTCATAGCGAAGGCCACGGAAATCCTTGTCACGGAAATGTTCGTGATGCTTGATGAGCATCGCGTACGGATCCTTGGAGCCGAGAATTAACGCACCCTGCGGTTCGCAATGCGGGTTGAGCAACGCGATCGGGTAGTAGACCACGGCGATGCGATCCTGCAACGGCATGATGCGATCCATCAGACGGATGCAGTCCGGGCACTGTGTGTCAAAAAAGACGTGCGCCGTCTTCTTGACGCTTGCCGGCGTCGGCGAGCGGAAACCCACACCGTCCTTGGTCATCGTTTCATACATCTTCTTGCCGTCCCAGCCTTCGGGAACTTTGGCGGGCTTTGCCTGAGCCGCCGTGGTACTCAACGCCAATGCGGCTGCAGCCAGGCCGAGAGCGCTGCGACGAGTGAGTTTGGTCATGGGTAGAACTCCTTTCAGTCCACTGGGTCACTGCATCTTTGCCGATTGCAAAGACTTGCGTTGATTATGGCGCATTTAACCATTCGCACACCTTAAGAACGCGCACGCAATTGTGAAGAGTTTTTATGTTCGCGAACCTGGCCAGCCAAAAAGACCGCGATGCCAAGCCAAATGAAGGAAAGCGGAAGTATCTCCCTGGCTCCGAACGGCTCGCCGAAGACGAAAACGCCGAGCGCCACGATAAGAATCGGCGCCAGATACTGGATAAAACCCAAAACGCTCAACGACAAGCGCATGGCACCGATCGTAAAAGCCACCAGAGGAACAGCCGCCATCACGCCGGTTGCAACAAAGGCCGCGGCAAGCCCGGGATCGGCCGTCGGCGAAAAATGTGAGGCTCCCATTACCGTCAAATAAGCGACATAGCCGACAGCCAGCGGCATCATCAGGAATGTTTCAACGGCAAGCGACAAAACGGCGTCAACCATCAAGGCTTTTTTCAGTGCCCCGTAGGCCGCCCAAGTCGATGAAACCATCAATGCATAGAAAGGAAAGCGGCCGAACTGAACAATCATGACCGCTACACCAGCCAACGCTGATGCAATGGCAATCCACGTGAGCAAAGGCGGCCGCTCATGGAAAAATACAATCCCCAAAGCAATGGTCAGAAGCGGCGTCAGAAATGTACCGATGCCGAGCTCCACCACGTGCCCAGTGATGACGCCCGCCACATTGACCCAGAAATTCAGAGCCGAGACCACGGCCGCACACAAAAGCAGAACTGTTTGCCGACGCGACTGCCAGATCGCCTTCACAAAGGTGACGAACCGGGTAAAGCCGATGACAAAGGCAATCCAAACAGCTAACAGTACGCCCGTCCAAAAGATGCGATGCGCGATCACCTCCCAGCCGTTGCCGACCGGATCGAAGATTGCCCAAAACAAAGGCAAAAATCCCCACCACACGTAGGCGGCAGTCGCATAAAGCACACCCTGCGCCGAGTTTGAGAGCCTCACCATCGCCTTCCTCCGATGCTCGTCGATTCTAACGCCGCAAAAGGCTGCCGAAATCGACGTTACACAAACGATGAGGGCCGCCTCCGTCTTTCCTTCAACCCCGTTTAAAGATTCAGCCTTTTTCTCAAAGAAGCCTATAATTAGTCGGCAAAACTTTGAGAATCGCCGTCAACTACCCTGCTCTAAAGAGCGAGGCTTGAAAAAAGTCTTGGTTGACTAGCCTCAGGCCGCCCAAAAGGCGGACTACGTTGGTTGGGAATGCATAGGCACCGCGGGATGTCAATCCTAGTCCCGCGCTCTGCGGTTCTCGGTTAAAAGCTCTGAGAGGTAGGAGCGGTGCCGCGAACAGGTAAACCCCTTCCAACATTGGCGAAGGATTTCAACCGGTCGAAAGACCGAGGAGACAAATCTTGCGAGTATTTGTTTTAAACAAACGAGGACAGCCTCTGATGCCGTGCTCACCGGCAAAAGCAAGGCTGCTTCTCAAAGAGAAGAAAGCAATCGTCAAAAGACGCACGCCTTTTACGATTCAACTTACGATCGCAACGGGCGAAGCAAAACAGCCTGTAACGCTTGGCGTGGATTCCGGCTACAAGCACATTGGTCTTTCGGCCACAACCGAAAAGGCCGAACTCTATGCTTCGCAAGTCGAACTGCGTCAAGACATCACGGATCTTTTGTCCGCCCGTCTTGCTTTGCGCCGCTCTCGCCGCAGCCGCAAGACGCGCTACCGTGCGCCTCGTTTCAACAACCGGGTGGCAAGCAAGCGCAAAGGCTGGCTTGCTCCTTCGGTGGAAAACCGCATTGCGGCGCACATGTCGCGCGTAGAAGCGGTCATGCGGGTCTTGCCGGTGACGGCCATAACCGTCGAAACAGCGGCGTTTGACACGCAACTGCTGAAGGATCCGGACATTGCCGGAGGGGCGTACCAACAAGGCGAACAGCTCGGATTTTGGAACGTGCGGGAATACGTGCTTTTCCGGGACGGACACGTTTGTCAGCACTGCCGCGGGAAGTCCAAAGATCCGATACTCAATGTTCACCACATTGAGAGCCGACGGACCGGAGGCGATGCACCGAACAATCTCATCACGCTGTGCGAGACCTGTCACAAGGCTTTCCATCGAGGGGAGATCGAACTCAAAGTCAAGCGGGGGAAGTCGTTCAAAGCAGAAACCTTCATGGGCATCATGCGTTGGACGCTCTTTGAGCGTTTGAAAAAGGCTCACCCAGAACTCAGTGTTCGCAACACCTACGGTTATCTCACAAAGCACAAGCGCATCTCACACGGAATCGCAAAGAGCCACTGTGCAGACGCGTACTGCATTGCGGACAACCTTGGTGCAAAGCGACTGGAGGGCTTTTTCTTTCAAAAGCAAACCCGAAAGCACAACCGACAGATTCACAAACTGTCGATTCTGAAAGGCGGATTGAGAAAGAAGAACCAGGCTCCCTACGAAGTCAAAGGCTTCCGTCTTTTCGACAAGGTGATTTGCAAAAGTGAAGAAGCATTTATCTTTGGGCGAAGGACTTCGGGAAGTTTTGATGTGCGCCGGCTTGACGGTACGCGGATTTCCGCTGGTATCAGCTACAAAAAGTTGAGGCTGCTGGAACCTCGAACCACCTACTTAACAGAATTTCGAAAGGAGGCGGCGCTTCCTCCCCTGCATAAATGCAGGGGTTTCCGCGCCGAATTTCTATGAAACCTCGCCAACGTCTTCTACCCGCGCGTGAAAACCTTCTGCGCGCCAATCCGCAAACCGCCGGCCAAGAGAATCTGTCCGCCGTCGATCTTCTGCTGCATCTGACCTGTGCCGCCGATATCGCACGCGAAGAAATCTATCGTCCTCTGCAGGATACGGCCCGGCTTTCGGAAGGTAAGTTTTCCCTTTTGATGACACTCAAGGGCGCAGGCGGTGAGATGTCCATCGGCATGCTTGCTCAGCACCTCGGCGTGACGGATGCAACCACCTCTATTATGATCTCCCGCATGCTCAAAGAGTCTCAGCCTCTGGTCGAGCGCAGCACCAGCACGCTCGATCGCCGTGCCGTGATGGTACACATCACCGCTCGGGGCGAAGAAGTTCTCGCCTCGGTGCTTCCGGAACACTACCGCAAAGTTCTGGCTTTTTCCGAAGCCCTGACGCAAGCTGAACAACTTTTGCTTATTGGGCTTCTGAAAAAACTGATCGCCGAACGAAAACCCAAGTAGCTCCAGTTGTCTTTTCCCTGATTTTGCAAAAGCTCTCTTCAGTCATTTTTTGCCATTTTATATAGCTAGCTAAATAATCCGATCCAAAGCCGCCTTCGGAAAAGAAGCCAATATCCAGACTTGGAACACAATCGCGGTCAATTTCGGCCTTACCGTCCACAAGTTCACACCGTTTATCAAAGGCAAAAACGTCACGGATTTTCGCCTGATGCTGGCTGTGTTTGACGAAATGCAGAATGACGACATCGTCGCCATTGCCTCAGCCGACACCGACTATCTGACGTTGATCGAGTTTCTGAAAGCCAAAGGAAAAACCGTTCTTGGGTTTGCGCAATACCAGCCTTCGCTTTCTCCGCTCTTAAGCGAGTTCTATGGCATGTTATACGTCGTCAAGAACGGTTGTGTGTACATTGTGCATCCGGAAACGCGCGGTGACTAACGCTCCTAAGGCTCAGCCTGAACTGCCGCCTCCGCTACCCGTTATCTCGGAAGCGCTTTTTGGCTCCGTTCCCATTCGGCGAGGTCCGGTTCTCGGCGATGGCGGTCATTTGCACATGGATAATGCAACAAAGCTCGAATGATGCAAAGACTTTCCGAAGCTTGCAAAGCGCATCAAGCCGATCGTGAGCTGAGTTCCGCCGACTCAAACATTCTTGAGCTTGACGCTGTCGTCCGGCGTCGGCAGGCAGTGCGCGCATTTCGCGCTTTGGACTTGCTTCATTGCCAACGGCCGTCCGCTTTCACCCGTGATCCTTCAGAAGGCTCTCACCAGTTTCTGCTGGCCGTTCGTATCGGAAAAGCGCGTCAAGCCGTTGCTTGCCGAGGCTTCTAAATTGTCACCTTTCATCAATGTGTACAAGTACAAAGACTTGGGCACTCCCAAGATTCTGGCGCATTGGAAAACATACTCCTCGCAACTCACGGTCGTTGTCGACAAGCTCTATGATCTGCCTGTTGACAGCAACGACCTCATGCGTCTGCGATTTCTCCATCGGCAGGCCTACCTCGAACTCATCAGGACGGAACAAAAAAAAGCGCAGCCTAACCGCCCAGCTTGAGCGGCCGTTCGACTTTTTCTGATCGAATTCCAAACGCAAAAAAGGCAGACTGCCTTCCCTGAATCATCAGTTCAGCAGTCTGCCGTAAAGGGTGCCGGGAGCTAAGAGAGACTCACCCGGACCCAGGCTCCGGGACTCCCGGCATATGGCAGATGTCGTTATTAGAACAAGATCGGCTCGTAATACCCCGCAAAGAGCACGCTCGCACGCAGCATCAGGGCGCCGGCCAGGCCGAGCACAGCCGAAATGGCCAATGCAACATGCTTGCGGGTAATCAGGTTAATCGACAACGGCACGATCGAACCGAAGAGAATGACGCCCAACCAGAACATCATCGAATACGGGCCATCGATCAGAGACTCGGCACCGACGCGGGCGGCTGCCGACGACGAACTCAAAGCCACGTGCACAAAGGCAAAGATCGTGAAAAGTTCAGCCGCTTCCGTCCACAGAGCCGTACGGCGACTCCAGAGCACTTTGTGTGCCGGAATCTTTCCTGAGACCATCATCAGTTCGATGGAACTAATAGCCGAGGCCATACCGGACATGATCCACAGCAAAGGAATCAAAGCGGTGTTCCAGAGCGTGACACCAACGGCTTGCGTAAGCAGAAAGCCCGAGTAGATCGTAACAATGACACCCAGTGCCATCGTGATGTGGTTAAAGAAGTTGCTCAGCACGAAGTCTTCGCAGCTCTTGAACACACCGGCCAGAGACAGGGCGTAGAACACTGTTGCGCAGCACTGCAGCGTGAGCAGCACCATGCCGATCATCATCCAGCTGCCGAAGTTGAAGCTGCCGCTCGTGAGCGCGTAGAACGCCGCTGCAGGCAGATTCGTGAGACGAGCCAAGTGGCTAACCACCAACAGCGTACCAAGGATGCTCGCTACGGCGCACAGATACACAAGCGCCTTTTCGCGCACCCAGCCGTTGAGGAACATCCCCATGCCGGACAAGCCGATGAACCAAAGGAAGAATGCAATCGACCAACCCCAATTCGCGGATTGAAGCTGCATCGTGAGATTTGTGAATTCCATCATTTCTGCACCACCACGAAGAAGTTAGGTTTCGTTCCGTGACTTTCAAGAAGCTTCTGCGTCTTGGCGACGCGAATCTTCTGCGAAATGTCGCTTTCCGGATCGTTGACATCACCGAAAAGGCGTGCACTGACCGGACAAACGCTCACGCAGGCAGGCTGCAGTCCGTCTTCGATACGTTCCAGACAGCCGCTACCCATGCACTTGGAGGGCAGTCCCGTAATCGGGTGCGACCAACGCGCGTCGTAGGGGCACGATGCGATGCAGTAGTTACAGCCGATGCAACGCTTCGGATCATTGCGAACCAGACCGTTTTCATCGTAGTAGTTAGCGCCGAACGGGCAGGTTTCCACACAGGGCGCTTCCGAACAGTGCTGGCACTGCACAAGAAGCTGTACCGGACGCTTGGCCAGATTGGCCGTGTAGCGGCGGATGTTGGAAGCCAGCCAGTTCTTGCCTTCGATGTGACGGCCGACCATTTCGGGATAATTTGTTTCGACGCAGCTTACGATGCAAGCCTGGCAGCCGATACATTTCGTCGCATCAAAAAGATGCGCAAGTTGTTTTTTCGCCATCTTTTGACTCCTTACACGCGCTTGATGCGAACGGTGACGTTATTGCTCATGTTGCCGCAATCCGCCTGGCTCTTGCCGGTGGCAAACCAGTTGGTATTGACGCCTTCACGAACCCATTCGTATTCCGGAAGGAGCTTCTTGGTACGAACGCCGCCCGAGAAACCGTAAGCAAAGAGAGAGCCAGCGATCACACGGTTGGTAACCGTCACCTGGGCACGTCCCTTCACAGGCAAATCGAGACCTTCGAGTTCGATCGTGTCACCCTGCTTGATGCCCAAACGCGCGGCGTCAATCGGATTCATCCAAATCGTACGATCGCCCGTAAAGCGAGTTGGATACGTAAAGAGCGTCACGCCGCAGCACGAAGCGGAGTCTTTGCCCGAAGCAATGATGAATTCGTTGTCTGCCTTCGGATGCGTATAAGCCTTCGTCGGCTGATATTCCGGCATCGGACTGGTGTTCTTCGCCGAAGGTTGATACACCGCGTAGAAGCTGATGATTTCGCCCTTGCCCGTCGGAGTCGTGAAAGGAGATTTGTAGGGCGTCTGGTCGTATTTCTTAACGTTGACCAGCGCAAAGCCCTTTTCTTCGACTTCCTTGGCAATGCGATCGCCCTCACCGGGCTTGGCCTTGTTTTTGTTGGCAATGAACTTTTTCCAGGCTCCGTCAACGAGCTGTTCGTTAAACCACTTCTTCCAGCCGGCACGATCTTTGATTTCTTCGTTGTACCCCAAACGAGCGGCCAGAGCCGGGTCGATACGGCGAAGGATTTCGCAGAACTGCCAGATGTCGTGACGCGCTTCCACACCTTCGGGCGGATCAATCATGGCGTCGGACTTGTGCGCCCAGCCGTCGCGAGCGTAATTCACGCCCAAGTATTCGTGGTTTTCCAGGAAGAACGTGCTCGGCAGAACATAATCGGCCCAGTCGTTGGATTCCTGCGGCAGGATGTCCTGACTCACAATAAGTTCCATGGCCTTGAAGCCTTCAATGAGTCGCGCGGAGTTGGCTTCACGATGGAACATCGAGCAGCCCGTCATGATAAGGGCGCGCACCGGATAGGGCTTGCCGGTCTTGGCCGCTTCGAGTGCAGGCCACAGCGTGCCGATACCTTCCGGATAGAAAAGCTTGTCCATGGGCTTGCCCGGTTTGACTTCCCAGGTGACGCCAGTCGGTCCCGTGCACTTTGTGCCGGCCTTCTTGACGCCAGGGCCGCCCACACCGGCACCCTGCGTCACGATAAAGCCGCCCTTGCGGTCCATCTGACCGGTAAAGAGATTGATAAGGCTCATCAACTCGTAAGCTTCGACATCGTTGCCGTTGCGAGACGAATACCAGCCGTCGTCGCACACGCCGCCGAGATTGAAGAAGTCACGAGCCGTTTCGATGATTCGTTTGGCCGGGATTCCGGTTTGCTTGGCAACAAATTCAGGCGTGTACTTGGCGTTGGCTTCCTTGAAGGCAACGAACACGGTGCGAGCATGCACGCGCTTGCCGTCGGCAAGGTTCACTTCGCCGTGCCAATCCATGGCGGGCAGTACGTCGGGCGATTCGTCAAAGCCGATCGGCTGTCCCTTTTCGTTGAGCTTGGGACCTTGGAAGGCGATGTTGCCGGTGTGTTCGTCAATGACGGCAAAGTAGCGCTTGCGACCGCCTTGCTTGACCATGTCTTCGGTAATCGGCGTGTAATCATCCGTCACGAGACACGGAGAATTCGTCCACTTGCGCATCCATTCCAGATTGCAGAGGTTTTCACGCAGGCCTACGAAAATCAGACCGTGCAGGAAAGCGGCGTCGGTACCGGGCTTGATCGGAATCCATTCGGATTCACCGAGCGCGCCTTCGGGCATGCGCGGGTCAACGAACACCAGGCGAGCGCCGTTTTCGCGCGCCTGTGCAGCCGTCGAGAACACACCCATGGCGCAGTTCAGAGTACGCCCTACGAGAAGCAGATAACGAACGTTGAGGTAATCGGGCTCAACTTTTCCCAAGCCCGAGAAAGTCGGACCGAAAATGAGGCGACGCGCAAACGTGGAAGCCGAGTTGCAGGTTGCCGAGTGATTGATCACATTGGGCGTTCCGAAGGCCGGCGCAAACCAGTTCTGATAGGCCGTGAAGTTGTGGCTCGTGAGAACCACACTCTGCTCGCCGTCCTTGGCGATGATGGCCTTGAGTTTGGCTGCGATTTCGTTGAGCGCCTGATCCCAAGAAATTTCTTCGAACTCACCGCTGCCGCGTTCGCCCTTGCGCTTTAAGGGCTTGCGAATGCGCATCGGATGGTCCCATGCCCAGAGTGCGGACGCGCCGCGGCCGCAATAGCCGCGCTGGGGATGATCGGGATTGGGAAGGATGCGAATGCTTGCACGCGAGGGTTTTTCGCCTTCCTTATGCATAGCAAGCATGCCGCAGCGGGCGCCGCACATGCAGCAACCGACCGGGTAGGCCTTCCAGCCTTTTTTCTTGAGAGTCTCTACCTCTTTCTTGACCGCCGCCCAGCCCATTGAGGAAGTTGCAGCAGTGGCCCCGGCCGCGCCCAGCAGAGCGCGTCTGGAAATGTGAGGAAGTTTGACGTCTGCCATCTTCTTCTCCTGTTTCTTATCGTATATGCGGTGTTCCGATGCGTGTCTCCCGCACCGTTTCCGTCTCTTTATTCCTGGTGCCTCGGCGGGTCGTAGAGCTTGAAAAAAGCCGTGCCGAGACGACGGAAAGCGACACCTAGGTTCGATTGTATGAATTTGAAGAAAACAGCAAAGACCTTAAGTAAACAATGATTGACTAAGCAATTTCTGAGTAATTGCTCCTACGCCGTTTGATTTAATCTGGATTAGACAAAAATCGGGGGTTATACTTTTTTCAACTTTTTAGATTTTGTGTTTTCGTCATGTATCAACCTAAACTCCCCAAGGATTTGCGTTGCCCGTTGGAGTTCGCGCTCGAATTCTTCAGCGGCCGCTGGAAGTCCCGTATTTTGTGCCTGCTCTATTCCGAAAACAGCGTTCGTTATAACGACATCAAAAAGGCGCTCGACAGCGTATCGGATACTGTCCTTGCCAATACTTTGAAGGAACTCATCGGCCACGGTTTGATCGAGCGGCACCAGTTTCCGGAAATTCCTCCTCGCGTGGAATATTCCCTCACGGAAAAAGGCCGCAGTCTTGTTCCGTTCCTGCGCAATATTTGCCGTTGGTCCGGTCAATACCACGACTTTGAACGTCTGTCGGAAGACGCTCTTGCGCACTGCAAGAACTGTGTGATCAGTAAGTATCACGCCGAAGATTGCGCTTCCGGCAAGTGTTCGACCTCCTGCAGCGAGTGCGACAAGGCGGCTCCCTGATCGTCGGTTCATCTGTGCAAAAAGGACGGTTCCTTCATTGGTTCCGTCCTTTTTGCTGATCTGATTTTGTTCAGCGCTTTTTTGAGACACTTTGCCTTGAAAAAAGGGGAACGGCTCGAAAAAAACCGTTCCCCTCTTCTTGTGTACTCTAAGTGTGGTTCGGATTACTTCCCGAAGGCCTGCTTGAGGTCAACAATGTGGCCCTGGTAGTGAGGAGCAGAGGCCTTGTTGTTGTAGACGTCAATTTCAACCTTTACATCCTTGGTCTTGTAATCAACTTCCTGCAAGCGACCGATCGTACCCTTGGTCTGATCGAACAAGCCGACGGAGCCGTAGAAGCCGAACATCGTGTCCTTGTCAGCCTGGTAAGCAGCGTTGGACGTGATCGGAGCAAAGCTCTCGTAACCGCGTTCCTTGCCGTATTCCCACGTCTGCTGAACTGTCATCTTCTTCGGATCAATCTTGTATTCGACCAAGCGAGAGTAGTTCATTTCGGGCAAAGCGGGCTGCTCGTAGTGGCGAACCTGGCCGTTGTCAAAGACAACGATCGAGCCCTTCTTGGAAGCGCGCGGCCAAGCGGCGTGCTGCGTGTATGTGAAGTCAAAGCCGCCTTCGCAGTCACCCGTGGGCGAGCACTTGATGGCCTTGCCGTTGGCGTCAACCGGCTTCAACAGCTTCTTTTCCAGACCGTTCTTCCAGCCCACGGACGGAGCAAGAATCCACTTCACCTGCTTGTCGCGGCCGATCTTCATCACGCCCTGATGGCGAGCGGAAATGATGATCGAATCGTCCGTCGGATCGTAAGCAACCGAGTTGACGTGCGCCCAGTTGCGGCCCGTACCGACGCCTGCAGCGTCACCGAACGGCGCGAGCGGTTCGGAACCCACGCTCTGACCCTGAGCATCCAAGTCGACGTTCATGCAGACGGCGCCGAGGTCGAGATTCTTGATCAAAGCGTCGCGCGTCGGATCCAAAATAGTGTTCAGATCCCATTCGTCAATCACGTTGCCGGAACGGTCGACTTCAATAATGAAGTCGCGCACAGTCTGCACAACCTGACCGTCGGGACGATGGTAGCGGTACTTAGCGGCTCGCAGCAGCACATGACCGTTGGGCATTTCCCAAGAAGCGTGGCTCAGATCGATGTAACCCGGCGGAAGCTGATGCTTCGCAACAATGCGGCCTGCCAGATTGAGTTCGATCCAGCGCTGACCCTGCACAAACGTGTAGGTGCCTGCCTTGGTCGGGAAGAAGCCCATCGCGTAACCGCGATCGGCAATGTTGTAGTTGATGCCGTCGTAGATGGCTTCGGGTTCGAGCCACCAACGGAATTCGCCCTGCGTGTCAACCACGTAATTCAAAGGAATCGTTTCAAAGGCAAGCGAACCGCCGGAGGGGTTGGCCGCACTCTTACTCATCTTGGGCGTCTTGGGCATAATCCAGTTGACTTCGGAGCCCTTGGGAGGACGCGTACCGGAATTGACGAGATACAGACGGTTCTTGAACTTAGGATCAAGCTTGGTGACCTTGGGCTGCGGCAGGGCCGTGATGTTACGGTTGTCCATGTAGGGCATCGTGAGCGCCGGCGTGATGATGCTGTAGGTGTCGGTAATATTCTTGCCGTCCAGCTTGTAGCTCACGACAACCGTGTTGCGATAGTCGGGATAGAGGCCAAACACAGGAATGCCGTCGTTGGAAAGCAACGTCGAGCGACCGACGTCGTAAGTGATGTCAATGCCGCCATTGGGCTTGCCCTTAACGGTCACCTTGATGTCGGTCGGCTGCTTGGTGTTGCGGTTGATGACGGCCGTCAAGGGCGAATAACCGTAGGGATTGACGATCACATTGCCCAAATGCGTTCCCTTCGGGGTGGGAGCGGGGGCCATGGATTCGGCGCTGGCAGCCATCGAAAAGGCAACAGCAGCGGCGGCAATCGTCAAGTGAAGAATCTTCATTTGTCTTTCTCCTCGTGGTCTAGTCGACGCGCCGGCTCATCGTTTTTATTGAACCGGCTCCTTGCAAATCAGTCTATAGAGACTTGAATTTCAAGGAAATCGGCTCATACCCAGATTGGATCGCCACGGGTCGCAACGCGCGGTTGCAGGATTTGCAAAGACGCTTAAGATGGAACCTGTTCCTCCGCAAGAACGGCTAAAACAAGGCAAAGTGTCATGCACAATCAAAGCCACCACAACTACCCCGACAACACAGTTCTTCTGGTTCTCTCCTCGCTTTCTAAAACGATGAGTCTCACACTTACCGGAAATGAACTTGGCACCTCGACTGCCACCATCAGTCGCGCTTTGTCCGCCGCACGCGAATTTTTCGGAGACGAACTTTTTGTCAGAAGCGGACCGCGCATGGTGCCTACGGCTCGCATGCGTGAGTTGCTGCCTGACATTAACGACGTTCTGCACCGACTCGAGAAACTTTCGGCGCCAACCGTATTCGACCCGGCAGATTTATCCCGTACCTTTCGAATTGCGGCGGCCGACAACGGCGTACTCGCCTTTCTTTTCCCGGCTTTCAAACGAATCTTGAAACAAGCTCCACAAGTCAAGCTTGATGTCATCGGTCTCAACGGCGACCTTTTTGAGGATCTTCGCAACGGACGCCTTGATCTGGCCATGTTCCCGTTTGACCCGATTCCGCCCGAATGCCGCAGCGTTGTACTTGTTGACGAACCCGATGTGTTACTCGTCAAAAAAGGACATCCTTTGGTCGCCATCTACAAGGAAAAGGGAGAATTGTCGCTATCTGATATCCAGGCCTATCCAAAAGTCAAAATCAGTAACGTCACGCACAATTTCTCGGCTGCTGTCGTGCGTTACCATGCCAGCCTCATGGCACATGAAAGCGACGGTGCGAGCATCTCGATGCCCTACTTTTTGGCAGCGCCCTGGATGGTTTTGGAAACCGAGGCCACCGTGAAAATTCTCGAAAAAAACGGCAGGTTGCTTGCTCGCTACCTGCCGTTGGAGGTTTTACCGCTTCCGCCTAGCATTGCCGGCCATTATGAACGCCGCGTAATCTGGCACGAAAACGCTTCGGGCGACCCGGCTTTGCGATGGTTCATCGCCATGCTTCGAGCTTCGTGCCAAGAGCAGGCGCAGCAGTCAACGTAACAACCGTCGGAAATTAGGCTTTTTTCACAAAATCACGCATCACCCAGCCGAAGATCATGGCAGCAAGGAAAATGGCTGCAACGATGCAGGCAAGCAGACAGCACGAGGCCATGTCCATGAACTTCCACTGCGGAATCAAGTACCAACCGTCGGAAGACTGATAAAGCTCAATGAACCAGCGCTGCAGATCGCTCAACACGGCGCCGTCGGGAACAACCGGAGCATCGTAGCCGCAGTCGCCTGTGGGCTGGAACCAGGCCGGAGCCCACTTTTCAAGCGGCAGACCAAACGGGAAGTGCGGTTCCGTCGAGCAACCCTGCATGCCGAACATCGCCATCGGATCGTCGGAATGCACGGCGTCGTGAATGCCGATGAGTTTCCACGAGCACATGATCGTATAGATGAGACCGTAAAGCGAAACCACATAACCCACGATCTTTGCCCACAGTGCCTTTGGATTGATCATCGCGATGATGCAGCCCAAAGCCATCACTAAGTTGCCATAACGAATGTAGACGCACTGCTCGCACGGCAACATGTGCATCCAATCCTGAAACACGTAGTGAGCCAGCAGCACCATGGCGATCATGGCAAACGCGATGATGCCCCATGGCCAGCGAGAATCCTGCCAGTCGGCAAGCGTATTGACAGGGTCTGTCTTCAGACCGCTAAAAAATTTTTTCATCGCAAAAATCCCCCGCCTGCCGCGCCCGAAAGAACGACTCGGACTTCAGCGCCGGCTCGGTGTAAAAATCGAAAAAGAATCGGGAGAGACAACTGCACTTGCAGTTCGCGGTTGCCTCCCCCGTTAGGAGAGAAACAAGAAACTGTTCAGGTTTACTTCATTTCCTTGAGTTCTTTGACCAGATTGACCATGCCGTCGAAGTTGCGGATGCTCTTGGTCATGATCAGATACTTGCCGTTGACCACGTAAGCCGGAATACCCTGAATCTTGGCCACGTCGTAGGAGGTCTTCCATTCGGCGCACAGAGCTTTGACGGCTTCGTCGTTCTTGGCCTTGTTGAATTCGTCAAGGCTAATGCCCGTGGCGTCCGTCATGGTCTTCAGGAACGCAGCTTCACCGGACGTCCAGCGTTCGCCCTTCTTGTGATAAGCCTGATAGATGGCGTCCTTGGCCTTCTTAAAGAGCGAATCCTTGGACTCGATCGACACGCCGGCGGCCTTATCCTTCAGCATGCACATCGCCAGAAATTCGCTTGCAACACGGCCGTACTTGCCCTTGGTTTCCAGGTGTACCGGATTGAAAGCCAAACCGGCTTCCTTTTCGATACGCGGCAAAACCTTCGGATCAACGCCCACGTCGTACTTGAAGCAGAACGGGCAGTCGTAACTGAAGATCTTGGTGAGCTTGCCTTCGGCGTTGACCATGGGCTTGTCAAGCTTCACGTAGTCGGTACCTTCGGTAGCGGCCATCGCAGTGGCTGCAATAACCGAAAGGCCAAGAGCAAACAGAGTCTTTTTGAACATTTTGAATTTCTCCTCGCTAACTTCAGCCGATGCCCAGTCAGAAAATCGTGCAGGCATTCGCGCTCAATTCTTAACTTAACGCTCAGTTTAGAAACAAGATGTCTGCAGAACAATCGAGATTTGCCAAAGGGCACCTGCGTGTTCGTGCAATGTCCAGTTGCAGAAATTAAAAAATCCTCCGGCATCGGGCAAAAACGGTATGTATGAAAAACCGCTTTTACCCTAGCCGTTGCGTTTTCGACTTGCGACTTACAGCGAGAACGCCTTCTTAACGGAAATCGGAAGCGCCTGGTAACCCATTGACCCCACAATCACGATCTCAACAGACGGTTCCTTTTCGCCCCACTTGAATTCGTTGATCACGGGCGAAGCGATGCCGGCCTTTTCACCGGGCTTCAATTCGGACGGACGGCGCCCCATGCCGGCCGTGGCCGAGTAAACCATGATGGAATTCTTGTCGGCTTCGTAGCGGGTAAGCGACGTCACGGGGCTGTACCAGGCAAAGCCACGTTCCTTGCCGTATTCCCAAACCTGTTCGGCCGTCATCTTCTTCTGGTCGATCTTGTAGACCACGGCACGGCTGTACTTCATTTCAGGCAGCGCGGGCTGCTCCATGCCGCGTGCGTCGCCGTTATCGAACACCGTAATGTAGATGACGTTCTTGTCGGACTTTTCATCGATACGGAAGGCCGTGTGCTGTGTCCACGTGAAGTCGAAGTCGCCTTCGACCTGGCTGCCTTCAACCTTGAGCTTCTTACCGTTGGCATCAACCGGAGCAAGGAGCTTGTCAGCCCAGGGCTTCTTCCAGCCTTCGGGCGAAGCAAGAATCCACTTCACCTTCTTATCGCGGCCGATCTTGATGATGGCAGACTGATGGCGGGACGACAGAATAATCGAGTCGTCGGTCGGGTCGTAGTCAACCGAATTGACATGCGCCCAGTTACGGCCCGGGCCCGTGCCCACGATGTCACCAAAATGATCGCTTGCATCAAGCTTGGCCAATTCTTCGGCCGACAGCGTCTTGCCGGCTTGGCTAGCGTCAATGTTCAAGCACACCGCACCCTGATCAAGCACCTTCATCACGTTGTCGCGGTACGGATCCAGGATTTCCCACAGACGCCATTCATCGACCACCTGACCATTGCCGTCGACTTCGACAATCACGTCGCGAACGGTGCGAACACGCTTATTGTCGGCGCGACGCAAATCGGCGCTCGCCGCACGAATGAATGTGTGACCGTTTTGAGCGTTATCAAGCGAATGCGAGAAGTCGATATAGCCCGCCGGCAAACGGCGGTTATAGATCTCGCGCCCCATCAGGTCGTACTTGACGTAGCGCTGACCGTAACCCCAGGTGATGTTGCCGTCTTCATCCTGTTGGAAGCCCATCATCACGCCTGAGCGATACATCTGTTCGACGTCATAGATCGGTTCGACGTGCATGTACCAGCGCACTTCACCCTTGGTGTCGATGATGGCATTCATCGGGTAGAAGTTCCATTCCATCGCGCCGCCCATCGGATTGTTCCAAACCATGCGCGTGGCCTTGGCGTACTGCTGCATCAGGTTGTTGACAAGGTACAGACGGTCGGAGAACTTCGGATCCATCTTCACGACCTTGGTCTCGAACATATTGTGCGAAAGCGTCGGGTTGCCGCTCACTTCGTGATAAACAGGAGCCGTGTAGATCGTGTAAGTTTCTGAAATTTTTTCGGTCTTGCCGTGGAACTTGCGCGTGTAGCTCACTTCCACCTTGTTGTTGTAGTCGGCATAAAGGCCAAAGACAGGGATACCCGCGTGAGTGAGTAACTGCTTGCGGCTCACCTTGTACTTAATTTCCTGCCCGTCCTTCTTAGGAACAATGCGTACGGTCGCTTCCGTGATTTCGTAACCGCCGTTTTTGATGATGGCGGTGAGCGGCGCAATTTTATAGGGATTGACAATGATTTCGCCGAGTTTGCCTTGTGCGGCAAATGTCACGCGCGGACCCGATGAACCGCCGGCTGCTGCAGCCGTCCCCGAGAAAGTACCCGCAACGAGAGCCGCAATGGTGCCCATAAACAAAGAACGACGACCGATGGTGACCGACATGATTTTCTCTCCAAACAAACAGTTCAAAAAACAAAAGCCCGCATGAGCTTTCGCCTCTTTATTCATCGTAAGCAAGGATTGTTTTTGCCGAAATGGCGATTTTCCTTTCCTTTTTCGACAAAAATGACATAAGCTTTTATCGGTAACCGAAAAGTCAAACCGCAGAGAAAATCTCTTTCTCCGTCAGTTCCCGCGTATGCTTTCCTTGCGATTCAACCACTTGCTGGTCGTTCTCAAAATTCACGACACAGGGTCGCTTTCCGAAACGGCTCGGCAGCTGAACCTGACGATTTCGGCCGTGAGCCGCTCGCTTCGTAAGTGTCAGGAAGAGTTCGGCGACGAGCTTTTCGTGCGTAACTACCAAGGCATGGCTCCCACCGAAAAGTGTCGTACGGTCGTGCCCATCATCCGCAAACTGCTGGCAAACTTCAACGATCTGACCGATACCAAAACGTTTGCGCCGGCTGACATCACTCGCACGCTTTCGATTGCCGCTGCTGACAATGCCGTCGTGATGATCTTGCGTCCCGTGCTGCGGGCGCTTTTGCGTGAAGCGCCGCAGATGAACTTCCGCTTGTTGCCTTTGTCGGAAAATGTCTTTCGCGAGCTTGCCGAAGGCAGTGTTGATCTGGCACTTTTCCCGACCTCGCTGGGCGAAACGCTTCCCGAACATTTCTACGGTCTCAAGCTTTTCGATATCCATCGCGTCTGCCTGCTCCGCAAGGAGCACCCACTTGCAACGAGTTACGCCCAAGGAAAAAAACTCACGCGAAAAGCGTTTCTCAAATACCCGAAAATTGCCGTCGAACTGCGTCAAAATGCTCGGGGCCCCGTATTTGACATCGATACATCATCCACACACGATCAACGCAAAATCATTGAGGTACCGCATTTCCTGGGCGCTCCCTATTTTCTCGAGGACACCAACGCTACGCTCGTGCTGCCGCACACCACGGCGGAGTTTTTCGCCCGCATGTTACCTTCGCTCACCGTGATTCCAATTCCTGGCGAAAAACGCGTCTATTCCACCCGTCTCATCTGGCACGAGCGCAACCACGCTTCCTCAGAAATGCAGTGGATCCGCAGTGTCTTTGTGTCGACCTTGCGCAAGGATTCGACTGGAGACTCCAACAATTGCTCGCCGGAACACTGAGCCATGACGGCGCTTTGGATTCTTTTTTCGTCGTTTTGCAGCGCCTGCATTTTGGCAAGCATTCAGTGCCTCAAAGAAACACTTGCGTTCATTGACGTTGCCTTCGTGCAGTTCATGTTCGTATTGGCCGTCACCGTCGTCGTGATGATCGTTCGTAAGGTCCCATTCACAACCCACGTCTGGCACCTGCACCTGTTGCGATCCGTCATCGGCGTGGGCGTTGTCATAACGCAGATCATCACAGCCATGAACATGCCGGTAGCAGCCGCCCAGACGCTGCAGTACACCTCTCCGCTTTTTGTGGCGGGCTTTTCTGCAATCGCCTCTTTTCGCAATGGCGAACACATTGACTGGCGCATCCTGGCGGCCATCGTCTCGGCCTTCGTCGGCATTCTCGTGATGTTTCATCCTTCGGAGCGCTCATTTCCGGCCGTCTACGTTCCCATCGGGCTGTTGTGCGGATTGTTTACGGCCGCCGCCATCCTGATGCTCAAGAAGTTGGGAGGCGTCAATGAACCGATCCCCCGCACCGTTTTCTACTTTCACCTGCACGGCGCCGTCGTGTTGGGAGTTTTGGAGATCTTCTGCGGACAACTCACCGTCTCCCAACTGCAACAAACGCCTCTGGCTTTGATGCTGATTTTTCTGACTTGCGCACAATTTGCCCGAGCGTTGGGCTGGGGCAAAGGCAACACATTTCTCGGTGCCGTTTTCACGTTTTCCGGCGTGGTTTTTGCCGCCTTTATTGACAGCGCCTTTTTCGGCGTCACACCGAGTCTGCGTTCCCTTTTCGGCATGCTCATCATTGTTGTTGCTGCAGCCACCTGTCTTGGTCTGATTGCCAAAGCTGAAAAAAACGGTAAGCTCGTCCCTACACTTCGATCACAGCCTTCGGATTGAAGTTGAGTTCCTTTCCGGGGCGAACGGTGCCAAGCTGATTGGACACAATGCGGGTTCTGCCGTACTGAACATCTCCCGAGACATGAGAGTGTCCGTGAATCCAAAATGCCGGCTGATACGCTTCAATCAAATCACGGCAATCGGCGATGAAAGCCTCTCGAACGGGAGAGTCTATGTAGCGTGCGGGCGTAGCTTGAGGCACAGGAACGTAGTGCGAGACCACCACGGTTTTATTCGGATTGCATATCTGAAGCGTTCGATCCAAAAACGCCCTGCTTTCCGAATGCAAACGATTGACAATTTTCGTTGAAATTAATTTGCCATCAAAATATATCTGTCGATAATCGACGACTTTTTCTTCGATTTCCGTCTTTTTCTGAACGATTTCGGACCAAAGAGTCGTCAGCACCAACGACACGTCTTCCACCTGAACGCACACATTGTTGGCATAGGCAACATTCGGACGCACAAACAACTCAAGCGAACGCTGTCCGAGCAGGTTAGTTTTATCTGAGTAATAGTCGTGGTTACCTGGAACAATCCAGGTTTGACGAAAATGCTGCGCGCACCAGTCCCAGAAGGCGTCAGCTTTGTGCCAGTCAGACAGAGAGGAAATGTCCCCCGCAAGGAGCAGATAGTCGGCCTCAGGCTCAATTGCACCCGCGAGCACAAAGTCCCGGTTGGCCGGTATCTCCAAATGCAAATCGGAAGCGTATTGCAGACGCATGTCAAATCTCTGTTGTTGTGTCCAAAACAACATAACCGAGATGCCTACGCGTCGCAACTTTGCCGCTGTCTGTTACTTTTGCTCACAGCATCCTTGACACCTTTCGGGCATTCCCTAACGAAACAACGAGCTCCGGACAGGTATGCTCGAACACACCTGAGCTCAAGTTCTCTTCATCCCCGCCCATAGCGACTTTCAAAAAGGACAGCCTCATGCTTGAATCCCGCCGCCTCTTTTTAGCCGCTTTCCTAACCGCCGCTCTCGGCCTCGGCACCGCACCGCTTTCCGCTCTTGCGGGTGACGACGATGACGATGATGACGATCGTCGCTTCGGTCCTCGTCGCCGCCGTCGAGATGATGATGATGATGATGACGATGACGACTGGGACGAACGGGATGATCGCGACGATGACGATCACGATGATGATGATAACGACGACCGGCGCCGTCGTTCCGGATCAAGAAGACGACATCGCGAAGACGACGATGATGACGACTAAACCTCCTGCATTTCTCATTTGGTAGAGAGTCGCCCAATCGGTACGAAAAAACTTCCGAATCGTCAGAGACTTCTTTACATCGGCAAATGGGCCTTACGTATGCCTCAGCACACGAAGGCCCATTTACCGAGGAGAGAGTTTGCCGGCAGCCTGCTTCAGGCTGCCTGAGCGTGCGGTCGATTACGGCATCGTGAGGGTCACGACGCGGTTGTGATCCACCACTTCGAAGGTGTTGCCCTTCTTAACCAAACCGCGGATATCGGTCAGGTCGGACGGCAGCCCCCAAGCTTCAACAACAGCTTCCTTGGCGATGTCGATCACCACGAGTACGTTGTGGTTCTTGGAAACGGCGTAAAGCTTGCCGTCTTCGTACACCATACCCGTGACATACAGTTCACCGAGCGTACGCTTGGCCTTGAGGTCGGCAGCCGGTTCGAACTCAGCCGAGAGGGTCCAGTCAGCCATCATGGCCTTGGAAACCACAAACTTCGACTTGTTCTTGTTGTCGGGTACCGTGGCAAGGTAAACGTACTTGCCGTCGGTTGCAGACGAATGCACGTAGCTGAATTTGGCGCGTTCGGTGCCGATACGGGCGCGGCCGAGACCGCCGACGTGTTCAACCTTGTCGCCACCCACCATGAAGTTCGCCCAGCCCTTGACGTCGTCGGCGTTGGGGTTCCAGCGAGCGCGCAGCAGCGACTTGTTCGAACCCATCAGCACGAAGGCGTCTTCCTTAAACGGCGTGATGCTAACGATGTCGAGCACGTTGGCGCTGTACCACGGGTCCATCTGAGCATGCACGACAGGCTTGAGATTGCTGTCCAACTTCCAGAAGTCGTACTTGCTTGCCACGAAGTATTCGCCGCGGATCTGCGCCAGCGTGTTGACCGGCTGCTTGATGCCTTCGATGACACGGATCTCTTCGAGCTTGAGCATGCCGTTAATGGCAACGGGAGCGTCAGCAGCATCGTGCTTAAAGGTGATCCCCAGCTTCTTGTCGTTGGCTTTGTAGGCAAAGTCCGGATCCTTCACATCGCGCTTACCGAGGAAGCTGATGCCGTCCCACATACCGTGCCAGCTCGCATCCGACCAGATAACGTACTTCGGGTTGAAGGAGAAGCGGACCGGATCGCCCTGACCCCAGTTGGGCGGCAGACCGGTGGACCACAGCGCCTGGAAGGTGTTGGAGGCCAGAATGAAGGCCACGATGCTGAAGGCGATCTTGTTAAAGCGCGACAGCGGACGGAAAGGCTTGCCCTTCATTTCGGCGATGAGCGCATCAAAGCGCGGTGCCAGGAACACAGCCAGACCGAAGAGCATCACCACGCACCAGAACACGATCTCGGCCCACATCTGAGTGTGAATGCCAAAGACGTCAAGACCGAAGCCCTGACCCACGTCGCGCATAGCGTGATTGCCCAAGTGGCGGAACGACATGTACAGACCAAAGGCGGCCATGACGAGCAGCATGCCCAGGTACTTAGGCTTGAAGCCATAGCGAACCATCATCAGCGCAATAACGCCGATGTAGGCCATCTGCTGGCGCTGAGCCCAGCACAGCGTGCAAGGCGAGTCACCGAGCAGATAGCCCAGAATCAGGTTGGCGATACCGACGGGCAACAAAACGATGAGAAGACCGCCCCAGCAGACGATGTCATAGAATGTCTTGGCGCGGTTGAGATCGTTGGAATTGATCGGAGCGGAGTAATCAGTCATTTTCTTCATCCTCCCCGATTACAGATTGAGTACGCCGAGAATGCCGGTCGAAACGTGACCAACGTACATGAAAGCGACGACCGCCCAGCCGGCAACCGTCAGCCACCACGCCCATTTTTCCTTCTCGGGCTTGAAGATGATGAGCAACACCGCGATGGTGAGCATCAACAGTTCAACGAATTCCATTGAAAGGGACTCCTTATTTGCTTGATCAGCCCGATTTGCCCGAGGCTGACCATCCCCAATGCAAACCGACGCGTTCGGGCGATGGTAGGTAAAAACAGCGTTAAGTATCGGATAAGGGTTTTCACTTATAAAGAAAATGTACAGTTATGACTGACAATTCCGTGCTCACAAGAATGGTTCTCAATTCGCCACTCAATATCTTCGGCACTTCAATCGCCCCATAAACTCGAACTTGATGAAATTCGCGACTTTGTGTTTCTTGCTGCTTTCGGCCTTCCACGCATGGGCCGCGCCTCTGCCGTCGGCTACGGAAGATTCCGAGGAATGCGAACCGCCGGCCGCCGTTATACGCTCCCCCGAAAGCGTCATTCGCGTGGGATACACCCCGTTCGGCCTGATGATTGATGAGCGGCTCATGCTCAATTCGCTCAAGTCCACGCTCACACCGGAAAAACTTGGCCACCCGGTCACCTTTCGCCAGTACGCGGCACACGACTTGGCCAAAGCTGTCCGGGCTGGAGAAGTTGACATCGTTTTTTCCGAGTCGCCCTTTTACCAAGCCTTGATTTCGGAGGGACTAAGAAGCGTCACAACCTTCGTGTGCGATGTACAGCCCGATCCCAATCGCAACGATGGAACCGCCGTCATTGTCCGAAGCGATTCGCTGGCAAAAACGTTTGAAGATCTCCGCGGAAAAAAGTTAACTGCCGTGTCCCGCGACACCTTCAGCGGATATCTTTACGCCATTCGCGAACTAGTACAACGCAAGCTCGGCGACCCCGATCACTTCTTTTCAAAGCAAACCTTCGTCGCTGATCGCACGCAAAGCGATGTCAACGAACATGTCTTCAACGATGTCGTGAGCGGCAAATCCGATGTGGGCTTTCTTCCCCTTTGCGCACTTGAGGAAATGTCCCGACGAGATCCGTCGATTCTCTCGAAAGTTCGCGTCGTTGAGGAGCGTCTCACAGACACGGTCACCGACTGCCGTCACTCCACGCCTCTGTATCCGGCACTGACTCTTTCGGTCACGCCCCGCATCAGCGCCTCAATGAGCAAAGCCATCACGATGGATCTGCTGATGTTACCCAAGGGCGAAAGCGGCTTTATGTGGTCAGTAGCAAGCGACTTTCAGAACGCCGACAACCTTCTCAAAGATCTGCAGATCGGTCCTTACGAATATCTGCGCCAGACGGGATTCAAGCGCATATGGCAAGAATATCGGTCGGCCATCATCACTGCTGTCTTGTTGATTCTGGCGCTGATTGCTCACGGCGCACGCAGTCAGTGGCTCGTCAAAAAGCGCGAAACCGAACTCAAAGCCTCGATCGGATTACAGCTTGCTCAGCGAGAGAAAATGGAGCGTCTGCAGAAAGCGGGAGCCGTCGGGCAAATTTCCAGTCTCGTTGCACATGAACTTCGGCAACCGCTGTCCGCCATCAGCCTTTATGCCGAAGGTCTCGAAGAGATGGTGCGCAACGACGCCATCGGCAAAAAAGAAATGCTCGACATTTTGCACAGCATGACCACGGATGCAGCACGCGCAAGCGACATTGTTGAGCGCGTGCGTCAGTATGCCAAGCACAAGGCTGAGCTCAAGCCGATTTCCGTTCGTGAGGCTTTTGATAAGGCTGACGAAATGGTGACACATTTCGGCATCGGCAACGTTCCGACATACGTCAGCGCCTTTGAAGACGCCACCGTACTCGTGAATCCTCTGGATCTGCAGCTGGTGTTCGGCAACCTTATCAAAAACGCCAAAGAAGCCGCTGCGCAACAAACTGATGAATCCCCCCAACTGCTTGTCAAAGCTCAAGTAATGGAGGGCTTTATCTGTATCGAACTCGAAGACAACGGGCCACCCCTTTCCGATCGTGAACTAGCCGACCTCAACGAAGTGGTTACAAGCGCCAAACCCGACGGCCTGGGCTTGGGGCTTTCGATTTCGCGCAATATCGTCGAAGGCATCGGCGGAAATATCGTCTTTAAACGTCGTTTCCGGAACACCGGCTTACGGACGTGTGTGAAACTTCCCGTCTCAGCCGGAACAGTCAAACCTCTTGGAGACTAACTTTTATGCAACGCGTTTATGTTGTCGATGACGACGAGAGTCTGCGAAAAGCGCTCTCCTTTGTGTTAAAGGGATTGGATTGCGACCCCGTTCCATATCCGAGCGCCGAACATTTCCTGACTTACGTTCCTCACAACGAGCCCGGCATCGTGCTTCTGGATGTGCGCATGGGGCAAATGAGCGGACTCGAGTTGCAGCAGCGTCTGATTGACACCGGCATCGATTGGCCCGTTATCTTTCTTTCTGGTCACGGTGACCTTGAGATGGCGGTAGAAACGATGATGAAAGGGGCTGTTTGCTTTTTGCAAAAACCCGTACGTCGAGAAAAACTCAAGGAAGCTTTGGATCGCGCAACAGCTCTGTCCGAAACTAAAGCCAACCAGCGGCAAACCGCTTTCGACGCACTTTCATCTCGAGAAAAGCAGTTGGTCAAACTGGCCTCTCAAGGCGTTGCCATGCGAGCCGCTGCCGAGCGCCTCGGAATCGCGCAACGCACCGCCGAATTTCACAAGGCAAGCGCCATGCGCAAACTTGGTGTGCACACCGTAACAGAATTGGTCGAGGCTCTCAAAGGAGTAAAAGTCTGACAAAAATCGCTGTTAGGCGATGATCACATGTGATCTTGTCTGGAAAAGGTGATCAGTTTTTTCATTGAACGGCATAGATAGGAAACAACGGTCACCAATTGGTCAGAAAAGCATCATAAGCATGCAATACACGCTTCATAAACTGCCCTCCGAATGCGCCCGGCAGGGAGTTTTCCTACAAGCGCTCCTCATTTCATCTCGTTAACGGAAAAGTATTGACATGCATTCCAAATTTGCCCTCACAGCGATTGCTGCCGCAATGGTATTCGCAAGCAGTTTCGTCCAATCTGCCGAAATTTACCCAGTCGATAAAGCTCGCTTCATGACCAACGCTCGCTTCGACTTCAAAGTCGAGCTCGACACTGTTGTTGACCGCAACGACATTAAGATTGAAATCAACGGTGCCGACTACCGCAAGGTTTTAACGGGAGACGAAATCTTTGTCGGTGAAGAAATTGATGCCAAGGCCTCCGCCGTTTTGATGCGCGATGTCGAAATCAAGAAACCAGGCACCTACAAGGTAACCGTCTCGGGTAAGGGCGGCAACAAGACTGTCGTTTGGAACACCTACGACACCCCTAAAAAACGTCAGGCAAAGAACGTGATTCTGCTGTTGGCCGATGGTCTGAGCGTTGGTCATCGCACGGCCGCACGAATCATGAGCAAAGGTGTGGTCAATGGCATGTACAACGCGCCGCTCGCCATGGACGACATGCCCAACATGGCTCTTCTCGGCACAAGTTCGGTCGATACAATCGCTGCCGACAGTGCCAATACAGCCTCGGCCTATATGACCGGCCACAAGTCTTCGGTCAACGCTCTCGGAGTCTATGTTGATCGCACCAAAGCCACACAGGACGATCCCCGACAGGAAACCATCGCTGAGCTTATTCGCCGCAAGACCAGCATGGCTGTCGGCGTCGTCAGCGACGCTGAACTCGAAGACGCTACTCCCGCTTCAGTCGTTTCACACACCCGCCGCAGAGCGGACAAAGCCGATATCGTGGGCATGTTCTACGACGTCAAGCCCGAAGTCATGCTCGGAGGCGGCTCTGCCTATTTCCTTCCAAAGTCCACTGCCGGCTCCAAGCGCAAAGACAATATCAACTACATTGATCTCTTTCAGAAGGCCGGCTATGAGCTCGTAACCGACCGTGATGCCATGCTCAAGGCTGCCGAGAAATCCGATCGCCTGCTCGGTCTTTTCCACACAGGCAACATGGACGGTTGGCTTGATCGTCACCAGTTCAAGGGGAACACGGTCAAAAAATTTCCCAATCAGCCCGATCTGACCGACAGTTTTCATGCAGCAATCAAAGTACTCGAAAAAAACAAGGAAGGCTTCTTCCTGATGCTCGAGGCCGGTCTTGTCGACAAGTTCTCGCATCCTCTTGACTGGACTCGTTCTGTAGCTGAAACAATCGCTTTCGACAAAGTCGTTGAAGCCGCTCAGAAATACTGCGACGAGCACCCCGACACATTGTTGATCGTTACCGGCGATCACACGCACTCGATTGCGGTTGCAGGTACGATCGACGATAAAAAAGAAGGTCGCGATCTGCGCGAAAAGGTTGGCGTTTACGCTAAGGCAGGCTACCCGCACTACGAGGACAAGGATAAGGACGGCTTCCCGGACAATTTCTATCCCGACAAGCGTCTGGCCGTATTCTTCGGTGCCCATCCCGATTACTACGAAACCTATCGTCCTTTCCAGGACAAGACCTTTACGCCCGCCGTTAAGAATGAAAAAGGCGAGTACGTGGCAAACGCCGAATACAAGGACATCCCGGGGGCTCATTTCGTTGAAGGCAACCTACCTCGCAACGAGCCTCAGGGCGTACACACAGTTGACGACCTTGTCGTCACAGCACGTGGTCCTAACTCCGATCAGATCAAGGGTTTCATGAACTCGACGGAAATTTTCCGCGTAATGGCAGAAGCTCTGGCTCTGGGCAAGTAATTGCCTCGCAGCAGCATGCAGAAGGACTTTGCCGCTCGGTTTCTATTTCTTGTAGAGAAGCCCTGTTGCGAAGTCCCAGCATGCTTTTTTCGTTTTTTTTCATTTTTCAGACAATGCAGCGCAGAACATTGCTTGGCACAGCTGCGGCCGTTTTCGCAGGCTTTGTGATGCCTGCAAAGGCTGCAGACCCGGTTTTGCTCGGTTTTGACGAAATGTACGGCCCTGCTTCCGTGCTTGGCATTACGTTCTCGGACAAACTCAAATCACTCAACGGCAAACTCACTTCGGTTCGCGGATTTATGGCTCCACCGCTTAAGGCTGATGCCAAATTCCTCGTGCTGACCCGCTCACCCGTCAACCTCTGTCCTTTCTGCAACAGCGACGAAGACTGGCCCGACTCAATCATCGTGGTCTACCTTAAAAACCCCGGAGACTTCGTTCAGGCCAATAAAGCCATTGAAGTGACGGGCACACTTGAATTGGGTTCAGCAACCGATGAGGAAACCGGCTTTGTGAGTCTGGTTCGACTCGTGGACGCAAGCTTCTCCATCATCGACATCTAGGGGCCGTCGTTATGCAAGAGCATTTTGACCTTGAGGCATGCGGCATCGTTTACAAGGCGGCTGACGGTCTGAGCATCCGTACCATTCTTTCAATTGAACAGCTCAAGATAGCTCAAGGCAGCCGGGTCGCGCTCCAGGGATCGTCCGGAGCCGGCAAAACCACCCTGCTCAAGGTGTTGAGCGGCATCATTCGTGCAGACACGGGAATGGTGCGCTGGGGAAAAACCATCGTTTCAGATCTCAGCGAAAGTTGCCGCGACTTGTGGCGAGGGCAACACTGCGGCTTTCTCTTTCAGGATTTTGGCCTGCTTGAGGGGCTTACGGCTATCGAAAACGTACTGTTACCTGAAACTTTTACTGGAAAAATCACCCCTTCTGCACGGCAACGTGCACGAGATCTTCTGGATCGTTTCGGCATTCGTGCCAACACACCTGCCGGACACCTTTCCCGAGGCGAGATGCAGCGCACGGCTTTGGCCCGAATGCTGATGGGAAAACCCAAGGTCATTTTCGCCGACGAGCCTACGGCAAGTCTCGATGAAGCCAATGCCCGTCTCGTCATGCAGGCGCTTGTGGAAAGCAGCAAGGAACTCCGCGCCACCCTTTTTGTCATCACGCACGACAGCGATCTTGCCCAAACCTTTCCTCTTCGCGCACACATGTACCAGGGACGCTGGAAGTGGATTGAGAGCGAGCCTTCTTCGAGAAATCTGCCATGAATGTTTTTTTATTTTTGAAAGGCGAGCTGCGCCAAAGCAAAGGAGTCTTCTTTGGTTTGACCGTGCTGCTTGCCCTGGCTCTTGCCGTGGCAGTTTCCGTCATTCAAACCGAACGCATGGTCAAGAGTTCGACGATTCGAGCTGCCGATCAGTTTGACATTCTGGTCGGCACGAAGGGAAGCCGTTCAGCGCTGCTTTTGGGAACTGTCTATTTGCGCGACGAAATGCTGAGTTTGGTTCCAATGCCGGTGCTCAACGATCTTTCTCCCAAGAGTTCCGACATCAGTTGGGCCGCGCCGCTTGCCTTCGGCGACAGAGCCGGCAAAGCTTCTCTAGTGGGTACCACTCGAGTATTCGTTGATCAGGCCGGAAAAAGAACTCTTCTTGCAGGCCGCAATTTTGAAAAGCCTTATGAAGCCGTCGCGGGCATCAATGCCGGCTTTTCCATCAATGATGAATTTCATCCCGGCCATGGCATGAGCGCTGCCTTGGGACACGAACACAAAGAAAGCTTCAGAATCGTGGGCATTCTCCCGGAAACCGGAACCCCCTGGGATCGGGCAGTGCTGGTTCCAATTGAAACTCTATGGTCTATGCACGGTCAAAATCCGACTTCGACCCATGATGTTCACGGCGATCACATACACGAAGAAATTGAAGCCTGGCTCAACAAGGATATGTCGAAACTGCCCGGGGCATCTGCGCTTGTCGTTAAGCCCACCAACATGGCAGGCGCTTATCGCATCAGACAGCATCTGCTGAAATCATCGGCAATTGCGCCTGACAGTAGTGTCGTCAATCTGATGGCCGTCTTTACCGGCGAAGCTTTAATTGAACTTTTCGCTGTTTTTGCTGCGGCGGCTTCAGCACTCAAGGCCTTTGCCGCAAGCTCTGTGGCAACTTCACTTGCCGCGGCGTTGCTTACGGGCTTTGTCCTTGCCAAGCTCAGAGAAAAAGACCTGAGACTTTTGCGCACAATGGGCGCACCCAGACGATTTATCCTCGCTTCCGTTTGGGCATCCATCGAAGCGGCCATCGTACTTGCCAGCCTTGGTGCACTGATTTTGGGCACTGCTTTATCGGTTGCAGCCGGCATGGTCATTGCTTCTCAAACTGGTATCTCAATGATGCCGTCTCTCGGACTCGATGAAATTGCAATGCTTGCCGTCGTGATTGCCGCAGGCGCTGCCTTTGCAGTGATACCGGCCTGCGCTGTCGGCAACAGCAAGCTTGCCTGAAATACGAAAATTTTCAAAGTCAAAAAGTGCCGGCTGAACTACGCATTCAGACCGGCACATTTCATTGTGCTGTCACAAAAACCAGGATTGGCAGAAACATTCAATCGCCAGAATAGCGTCGCGAATCAAAGATTGGATTCGCCAAACAACGTAAAGATAAGAGGACCCCATGTCTGAAATTTCACGCCGCGATTTTCTATCCAGCTCTGCCCTTCTTGCCATCGGAGGCGGACTGTGTGCAAGCACGTTCAACATTGAAGCGCTTGCGGCTGCTCCCAAAACGCAGCGCACCGTAGCCGATATTCTTCACATGAGCGATGTTCAAATCGCCAAGGAGAGCGTTGTTGTTCAGTCTGCCCACCGCGTCATAGTCGAAGCTGCCAAACAAATCCGCGACAACTCTCTGCGCAGTACGGTCCTGGCAATTCTGGACAATCCGGCTCCCACCATTGCGAAGAACAATGAAAAGGACATTCTTTCTCGTCTGCAGAAAGAAAATCTCATTGATACGGCGCGAAAAGAAGTTTTTCCGCCTGTCAAAAATCCCGAACAGAGTCCTCAGCCCTTCTGGTCCGCCCCTGGCTCGGGATATGCCTCTCATCATGCCTATCCGGGCGGCCTCGTCACGCATACTGCTCTAAATGTCGTCTCGGCTCAGGCTCTTGTTAAGAATTACATGGATGTCAAAGGTTTGACGCTTGACTACGATGCTGCTGTCGGCGGCGAAATTCTCCATGATTTGCACAAACCCTGGGTCTTTGCCTGGCAAGATGACCACTCCTGCCGCAAAGAACAACTGCTTGCTGCTACCGGAGAACATCACGTGCTGTCGATCGCTGAATCCATTGCGCGCAAAGTTCCGGCCCAAGTCGTTGTCGCCCAAGCGTGTGCGCACGAACATCCTGCAACACCTGCAGGCGAAAAACTTGTGGTTGGCTGGATCAAGGCAGCGAGCATCATCGCCGGCGTTGATCCCATCAAAGCTGGTCTGCTCGACAAGTCCGGCAATACCCTGCCTCTACCGCGCCGCATCGAAGGATGGGTCGTGCACTTGGCTGATCATGACTTTGTTATCTCAACGTCGGCCTGCCGTTGGACTGCCGCCGCTCTCGAGAAACTTGCCAAAGAAAACTACGGACTGTCCGACGTACAGCAACTTAATTCATTTAGAAACTACGTCATGGCCAATCTCACAGCTATGCGCCTGTACGGCATTCTCTCGAGTCAGGGCAAGAAAGCTTTTGCAAATGAAGTTGCCCGCGTTGTGAAGCTGTAATCAGCTATCAGCCGTGCGAATTTGCCGACCGTTTTTGCGGTCGGCTCTTTCTTTTGGGCGAAAAAAAACAGCCGCAGAGGCTGTTATTTTCTTTTGTGGTGCGCGGTACTGGATTCGAACCAGTGACCCCCGCCGTGTGAAGGCGATGCTCTACCACTGAGCCAACCGCGCGCTAAATTTTCAATCTCTTCTCACGAAGAGAATCGGGATTTTACAGACATCTATAAAATTTGCAAGCGTCGCCCAATCGGGCAATACTGGCATCGCGTAAAATCCAGCCTCTTTCCATCCTATCCAGGCATCAAACGGCATGAGCAAGAAACGCATTCTCGGCATCGACCCGGGCCTCAATCGCACAGGCTTCGGAGTGATTGACGTTGACGGCAGCCGCCTGACATTTGTCACAGCCGGATGCATTCATGTCCCCACCGGTACGCTGAGCGAACGTTTGGGCACCATTTTCCGAGAACTTTCGTGCGTTATTGCCGAAACAAACCCTGACTGCGCCGCCGCCGAACAGGTGTTCGTCAATATCAATCCGCGTTCTACGCTACTGCTCGGTCAAGCCCGTGGCGCAGCTCTTGCTTGTGCCGCGCATCATGGCCTTGCAGTGGCCGAATTTTCGCCGTCTGAAATCAAGAATTCGATTGTCGGCACCGGCCGAGCCACTAAGGCACAAGTCCAGATGATGGTCTCCACCCTTTTAAAACTGTCAGGCGACATTCAGGCGGATGCCGCCGACGCTCTTGCCTGCGCCGTCACGCACGCGCACGCCATGCAGCTTACCCAAGTTCAAGCCATGGCTGCAATACCTTCGCAAACGGGCAATCGAACAATGACATCGAAGAAATCACAGCGCAACGCTTGGGCTCAACTCATCAATAGCAAAATCAGGAATCAATCATGATCGGACGCATTCGCGGCACACTTCTCGAAAAAAATCCTCCGGAAATTCTGGTCGACGTCCACGGCGTCGGTTATGAGATTAATGTTCCGATGTCCACCTTCTACAACCTGCCTGACGTTGGCCAGGAAGTGACACTTCTGACGCATTTCATCGTGCGTGAAGACGCTCAACTGCTCTACGGCTTCGGCACGGCCAAGGAACGCGCCGCTTTCCGACAGCTCATCAAAATTTCCGGTATCGGCGCCCGCACAGCTCTGGCGGTTCTCTCCGGCATGACGGTTGACGCACTGGCACAAGCCGTCTCCAAACAGGAAAGTGCACTCTTAACACGCGTACCCGGCATCGGCAAGAAAACGGCCGAACGTCTTGTTCTGGAACTCAAAGGTAAGATCAGCGCTGATCTCGACGGCGTGACGCTGGCCGCCGCTCCGGGTGACAATCGTGCCGATGTAGTGGCCGCACTGGTGGCCCTGGGGTATTCGGATCGAGAGGCCACTGCCGCGGCCAAGAAGCTCTCGCCCGACGTCAGTGTTTCCGCAGGCATCCGCGAAGCCCTAAAATCCATGGCACACTGATTTTTAAACGGTAGAAAGTTTTTCTCATGCAAAACGTCGAACGCGTCGTCTCCACGGAAGCAACAAGCCCAAATGAAGAAAGCATCGATCGAGCCCTTCGTCCGGTGCGTCTGGCCGACTATGTCGGTCAAAAAGCGGTGCGTGAACAGCTCGAAATCTTCATTGCTGCCGCCAAGCAGCGCGGTGAGCCGCTTGACCATCTGTTGGTGTTCGGGCCTCCCGGCCTGGGCAAAACGACGCTCGCGCACATCGTGGCCAACGAAATGGGTGTCAACTTGCGCCAGACTTCCGGTCCCGTTCTTGAGCGTCCGGGCGACCTGGCAGCGCTTCTGACCAACCTTGAGAAAAACGACGTTCTCTTTATCGATGAAATCCATCGTCTGAGCCCCGTGGTCGAGGAAATCCTCTATCCAGCGCTGGAAGACTATCAAATCGACATCATGATCGGCGAGGGCCCTGCGGCTCGTTCCATCAAGCTTGACCTGCCGCCCTTTACGCTGATCGGCGCCACAACCCGTGCAGGGTCACTCACCAATCCTCTGCGCGCCCGTTTCGGCATCGTCAACCAGCTGCAGTTCTACGATACGGATGATTTGGCACACATCATCACGCGTTCTGCCAACCTTTTAAATGTCCCCATCGAAGAGGCAGGCGCCTATGAAATCGCTCGCCGATCCCGCGGTACGCCTCGCGTTGCCAATCGTCTGTTGCGACGTGTGCGTGATTTTGCACAAGTGCGCCACAACGGCGTCATCACGGCAGAAGTAGCCGATGCGGCGCTTCGTATGCTCGAGGTCGACGCCATGGGATTGGACTTTGTGGATCAGAGATTTTTGCTCACCATCATGGACAAATTTGCAGGCGGACCGGTGGGCATCGACAATCTCGCCAGCGCCGTCGGCGAGGATCGAGAAACGCTCGAAGATGTGGTTGAGCCCTACCTCATTCAGCAGGGACTCGTACAGCGCACGCCGCGCGGACGCATCGTCACGCAAACGGCCTATCGGCACTTCGGGCGTCTGGCTTCAGCGCAGACGGCTCCGATGGCCGACCTCTTTGCCGAGTAATCGCATCAGCGCGAATACGTCTGGGCAATCGCCCCTTTGTGGCCGGACTCACTCGCCCATAATGCGGCTTCCACACGCGTGGCAAAGCCGAGTTTTTTGAGGACGTGCTTGACATGCACTTTCACGGTGCCGTCTGAAATCTTCAGATACTCCGAAATCTGCCGGTTGCTCATGCCGTTGGCGATGCAATAAAGGACGTCCACTTCGCGCGGACTCAAGCGGGAAATGTCCCTCGAATCGTCAGCCACGGGCACATTGCGAAGCGACACGGCCAATGCCGCCATGAGCGAATCGCTGATCACCATCTCACCGCTGGCAGCCAGATGAACCTGTGCAGCAAGCTGCTGCACCGACAGACGCTTGGTGATAAAGCCGTCCGCCTGCAGGCGAATGGCCGCCATCAGAGACGGCTGCGTGCCGTCGGTGATAAGCATCACACAGCGCGGCGCGTTTTCAAGCAATTTGATGTCCTTAAGCAACGTCACGCCGATGTCACCGCCGTCGAGATCAATAAACATCAGATCAGGGTGCTCATTTCGGGCTTCATCAAGCGCGTCGTTAGCGTTATGCGTGATACGACGCACCGAACCCGGGACCTGTTCGCCGATCAACTCACTCAAAGCTCGTGCAAAAAGCGGGCATTGGTCAAAGATCAAAATACGGGCGGGCTGTCCGTCGTCAAGATCTGTCGTTGTCATTTTCTTCTTTTAATTCAAACGTTCCGGAAGCATTTTCGGACTTCCGCATGCTGTCCGAAGACCTTTACGCGTCGTAGTCGCGCACCGTGTGCCAAAGCACATTGACGCCCTTCATGAAATCTTCCATCTTCATGGCTTCGTACGGATTGTGCGAGCCGTTTTGATTGGCCACAAAGATCATGGCCACCGGCACACCGCTGTTGCCGATGACAGCCGCATCGTGACCGGCACCGCTTGCCAGGCGACGCACCGGAATACCCGCGCTCTTGGCCGCCGCCTCGATTCGATCGGAAAGCGCAGCGTCCACCTTAGCCGCATCCGTTACGATCTTGCGATCGAACTCGAACTTCACGCCGCGCTCCTTGGCAACAGCATCGGCTTCCTTCAACAGCAACTCGTGGAAACGCTCGCACGTATCAATCGAAAGGCTGCGCATGTCCACCGTAAAAGTCGTTTCACCCGGAATCACGGAAATCGCCGATGTCGCCGAAGTCTTCAGCACTCCCACGGTGAAGACAAGATCCTCTCCGTTGGCAAGCCATTCGTCCCAATGCTTGTCCATACGGGTAAGAAGCTCTGCCGTAGCCATCACGGCATCATGCCGGTATGGCTTGTCGACGGCACCTGAATGCGCAGTTTGCCCCAAGCAAACCACTTTCTTGTGACGCACGTTACCTCGAATACCCGTCACAATGCCGACGCGTTCGGTTTCCGAGCTGTCAAGCGTCGGGCCCTGTTCGATGTGTAGTTCGATGAAGGCTGCAATCTTTTCGAGGTCCACAAGAGGACGACCGGCCGTAATATCGGCAGGAACAAAACCGCAGGCCGAAATGCATTCACCGAGTGTCATCGGTTGTGTGCGGTGCTTTAAAGCCGTATCAGCAAGCGTCAGTTTTCCGGTGAGTGCCAGCGAACCCACATAAGCCTTGCCGAAAAAGCTCGATTCCTCGCAGCGCATCATCAGAATCATGTAATCGCGTTCGGGCACGAAACCCGTACGGCGCATCCACCACGCGACCGCCAAGGCGGCGGCTATGCCGGCCAATCCGTCATAGTTGCCGCCCTGCGGCACGCTGTCGGCGTGGCTGCCCGCCACAAACGCGGGAAGTTCGCGATTTTTCCCCGGCAGACACATCCAGACATTACCTGCCAAATCAGTGTTGATCTCCAGCCCCAGTTCCTGCCCGATCATCTTGAGATAATCGAGCACCTCGCTTTCGGTCGGAGAATACCCCTGTCGGGTTACTCCCAGTCCGTCGGCGCTCATCTTGCGAACCGTGTCAAAAATCGAACGGCAGAATTTCACGCCGTCCCGCTGCAGATCCCCAGCCATAATGTGATGTCCTTCCTTTGGTCAGTACCATGCCATTGCGCCTCTAGCGGGCGACAAGCCCCTCCGATTATCGGAAGGCACAAGCCGACATGATTACCTCTTTATTATTATTCGAAAAACACGGATACAGTTGAAAAGGTGTCACGGATTTTTGACTTAATGCGAATCTTTGCCATAAAAGCACCTTTGCGACTGCCTCTTTTGAGGTATTTTTCTTTTCAAAACCATCGGTAGCTTCATTGCCGGCCGAAGGCCTATTATTCTTTCGTACAGAGTGCGGCCTCGTCCGATCTCAGACCGCGCTCGTGCATCGTTGCATTTCGATTCGGCGCCGCTTGATGCGCCGGCTGCCGAAAGGTGTTTTGCGCGTGCGTTTTTGTTTGAAAAGGAGCAAGTCGACATGCTCAGCGCTTATCACGATCAATTGATCAACATTCGCCGTCAGTTGCACCAGAACCCTGAAGAGGGATGGTCGGAATTCACCACGACGGCCTTTCTCGTCACCACACTTCGCGGCTACGGCTACAACGTTTTGACAGGCCGCAAAGTGGTCGCCCCGGAAGCCTGCCTCGGACGTGAAGAATCCGTCGTCAAAGCCGGTCTGGAACGCGCCCGCCGCAACGGAGTAAGCGAAGAGCTCCTGTCCGAAATGGAAGAGCTCACCGGTTGCGTGGCCGTGCTCGATACCGGTCGCCCCGGTCCGACGCTTGCCATTCGCTTCGACATTGACTGCGTGCCGGTGACCGAATGCACGGACGATACGCACGTACCTGCCAAGGAAGGCTTTATCTCCAAAAATCCGGGCTTCATGCACGCCTGCGGCCACGATGCTCATATGTCAATGGGACTGGCGGTGGCCCACTGGGTAATGGACAACAAGGACAAGCTCTCAGGCAAAATCAAGATTCTTTTCCAGCCCGCCGAAGAAGGCGTGCGCGGTGCCGCCGGCATGGCTGCAAGCGGCATTCTCGACGACTGCGACTATTTCCTCGGCTCGCACGTAGCCATGAGCGCCAAATCGGGTGAAATTGCCACCAATCTCTATGGCTATCTGTGTACCACCAAGCTTGATGTCACCTTCCACGGCAAGCCCGCTCATGCCGGCGCCTGCCCGCAGGAAGGCCGCAATGCGCTCACGGCGGCTGCCAACGCTACGGTTCAAATGATGGGCATCTCTCGCCACTCCGGCGGCATGACCCGCATCAACGTCGGTCAACTCATCGCCGGCGAAGGCCGCAACGTCATTCCGAGCAAAGCCGTCATGAAGCTTGAAGTACGCGGCGAAACGGGCGAAATCAACCAATACATGGTCGATCAGGTCACCAATATCTGCAAAGGCATCGCAATGAGCTTCGGCGTCACCTATGAAATGCGCAAAATGGGCGAAGCGGTTGACCTCACGGCCGATCAGGAACTCGTTGACATTCTCAACGCGGCCGGTCGCGCTACTCCTGGCATCACGGTCGTTGACAAGGCTCTGAACTTCGGCGGCAGCGAAGACGCCACAATTCTTGCGCGCCGCGTGCAAGCGCACGGCGGCAAAGCCGCCTTCTTCCTGTGGGGTTCGGATCGTCCGTCAGGGCATCACACCTCCACGTTCGACATCAAGGAATCCGACCTTGATCCGGCTCTGGAAGTCTGGACGCACATCATCCCGGCGATCCTGAAGTAATCGCGGCAAACGGCAACACTGACTCAGTGTTGCCGCTGTTATCGAAAGCCGTCGAAGCCCGAAGAAAAGGCTTTTCGGCGGCTTTTTGTTATACCAAACGCGCGAAGGTGAGCACCAAAGGCAACGCCACCAAAAGAGCAAGCGTCGAGATGCCGATGGCTTCCGAACAGAACTCCTCGTCGGCACCGTAATTTTTAGCCAGCACTCCGATCACGGAGGACACGGGCATACTCGAAGAAACAATGAAGACCTGACGGGCTTCGTTCGACATATCAACCCAACCGGTTGCGAAATACATCACAACCGGACGTAACACGAAGCACGAAAACAGAATCAGCCACACCTCCTTGGGAATGTGCTTGATCTTTTCAAAGCCGATGTGCTGAATGGTCATCCCGATGAAAACCAGTGCCAGAGGCGATGTAACCCGTCCCAAATCTCGCGTGATCATCGCAATGGGATCGGGCACGGGCAAAGCCAACACCACAAAGAGGACGCCCAACAAAAAGCCCTGTAGCGGAGGCTGGAAAAACATCTTGATGCTGCGCATGGAAAAGAGCCGCGGTTGCGCGCGTCCGGCTCGATGCACGCCGTCGAGCTGAATGCCATAAAGCCCGATTGTCCAGATGAAGATCACGTTGGCAAAAAAGTAAACCAGCAGATAACCGATGGCCGCTTCTCCGAACATAATCGAGATCACCGGAATACCCAAGAAGGTGACCGTAGCTCCCGTAAAACAGGCGGTGAAGGCTCCGGCAATCTCCTTTCTCACCCATCCCATTTTGACGATTGCCACAGACACGAGCCAGTTAAAGCCCACCGTCAGAAAGGGAAGCCCCGCGACCTGCAGCACGCTGATCAGATCTTCGTGCGTAAATTTGGATGTGACGTTGTAAAAGAGAAAAAGCGGCAGACACAGATTCACCAGCCGCGCCATCAGGCGCCGACTGTCTTCGGTATACCACCCCCGACGCGAGGTCTCAAAGCCGACAAACGCGATGGAAAACAGAACAAGAACCGCTTCGGCTGAATGCAATACCGCTTCGAGCATTTCACGCACCCGCTAAAAACGTCAAAAAACTTTGTTTTCGAACAATATCTTTGAACTTTAGCGCGCACTGAGACGAGCGATTTTTGCCTTCGCTTCAATATCTGAAGGAAGATTGACAAATATCATCGCCGCGAGAATACCGCCGAAGCGATACTAGCCACATCGGCGTATTCAAGTTCCACCCCGGTGGGCAGTCCTTTGGACAAACGCGTTACGCGTACCTCAGGAAAGTGTTTTCGGACAATCCCCGCAATCATGTGTGCCGTCACATCGCCCTCCGGGGTATAGCTCGTCGCCAAAATCAATTCACTCACCTGATCCTGGTGAATGCGTTGCAGCAGCATCGACACGCCAAGCCGTTCGGGCTCCGTTCCTTCCAGCGGGTTAATGCGTCCCATCAACACGAAATAACCCCCTCGATAGGAAAGACTTGCTTCGAGCGCCTTTTGATCGGCCACGCTTTCCACCACACACAGGCGAGTATTGTCGCGTGTAGCGTCCGAACAGAAGTCGCACACCGGTTCTGTCGTCAGCGTATGGCATCGGGGACAGTGATGAACGCGAGCTAACGTCTCTTCCAACCCATCTTTGATCGCTCGCGCTTCTGCTCGCCGCGACGTTAAAAGATCCGACACCAAACGAGCCGCCGAACGCGGCCCCAGACCGGGCAACGAAGCAAAAAGCTCCTCAAGCTTGGCAATGCGGGCGTCCGGATGCGTGATGGTGTCGGCCATGGGGTTTCAGAATTCATTAAATGGAACTAAGGGAATGCCCATGCATTGTAGCGATGCCGCGGCCCTATAATCGAGGAAGGCATTTGTGCCGCAGTCATCCGGAGAAATCCATGCGAAGAAAGCCTATTCATCGCGGAGGCATTGTCTCTGCCGGTTACGATCCGGTCACTCGTGCTCTGGACATTGAGTTCGACACCAAACGCGTTCTGCGCTATGAAAACGTTGGCAATGAAGTCGCCGAGCGCTTTTTGTGTTCTGCCGAACCGCTGAGTTACTACCGCGATGTCATCGAAGAAGAGTATTCGGCAACCGAACTCTCGTCAAAGGCTCTCGCTGACACTCCCAAGCCCACTAAAAAAGGAATCCCCGACGAGCTCAGAAAACTCTTCGGGGAATAAGCTTTCGACGATTTGCGCTTTCGAGCGCTCTTTTCAGTAGGAGCGCTCGCGTGTTTTAGCCGGTGAATCGGACTCCAGCATGCGCTCGACGATTTCGTTGGCGCGACGTGCCTTCTCGCGGTTGATCGCTTCTTTCGTTTCAATGTCGCTCTTCTTGGAACGCACGTCCAATCGCTTCATTTCAAGCTCAAGCTCGCGCTCCTCATCCTGGTACTTTTCCTGCTTCGCTGCCTTGCGTGCCGCTTCTTTTGCCCGGGCGTCGGCGGCAGCCTGAGCACGAGCTCTTTCGCGAGCCTTTACCTTGGCCTGAGCCGCTTCACGTTCTTCCTTGGCTCGCTTCTCGGCGTCCAGACGCATCTGCGCACGCGCCTTGACATCCTCGTAATTGCGACGCACAGCTTCAATCTGGGCGTCCACGGGATTGGTCTGATACTGCGCGGCCTGCGCCGGGTAGTCAGGCGGTACTTCTCCGGTCTGAGCCCAGCTAAAGGAACAGACGGCTACCAGAGAAGCCGCAAGCAGAATCTTTTTCATTTCATTTACCCCAAAAAATCACTTCGAGGATCCGCAACCGTAGGGATTATTAGGCTGAATGCGCGTTTCGTTGGGCGCCGGAGAAACCATGATGGCCGTTCCCGTCTTGTATTCACAAACTCGGCCAACCTGAGCGGAGTTAAAAATCTTGTCATCGTAGCGGAACGTGATCTGCACCCCTTCAACGAAGTTTTCCGACCGACCGCTAAAACCCTTGCCGGCTACATTACCAAGCGCTGCACCACCCACGGTACCGGCCACCACAGCATCGGGCGAATCGCTCACGACGGCGCCCACCGCAGCACCCGCCAGAGCGCCAAGAATGGTACCCATCGTAGCCGAGTCACTGCGATCGCGACGATTATCAACGGTCACCCGCGCAGGCATCACAGCGATGATCTGAACCGTCTTCACTTCCTGAGCCTGATTGACCTGACCGGCCCAATAGACGTCGGAGCGATACGCCGTGCCGTCGTTGGCGCAACCCGCAAGCAAAAGAGCGGCGGACAAAGCACCGCATGCTGCAATTTTCTTGTTCATCTTTTTTCTCATGTTCTCGTCGTCTCAAAAGTTTGAAGCAACGGTTACTCAGACCTGATTTCTTACTGTGACTTTACCGCGTCCGCATCATTTTGGACAGCGTTTATGCGGCAAGTTGCTACTGCCTAAATCTGGCCGCTACAACTGCTGACAGTTCTTTGCAAAAAATGTTGCCGCTCAGACACACCTGAGCAACGAACCTATTGGAAAAACACCGAGGCAAGTCCCAGGAAAATAAGGAACCCGCCCGAGTCCGTCATAAACGTCAGGAGAACGGACCCGCCCATGGCCGGATCTTTGTTGAGGGCTTTTAGCACCAGCGGAACGGCCAAACCCATGGCGGCGCCCAGCACGATGTTAAGAAGCATCGCCAAGGCCATCACGCCGCCGAGCATCATACCCTGCGCGCTGTCGTGGTACAGCCCCCAGACGCAAAGTCCCGCGATGACACCCCACACAAGGCCGTTTAACAACGCCACCAACATCTCCTTTTTCAGAAGTCGAGTCGTGTTGGCATCCGTCACTTGCCCCATAGCCATGGAACGTACCAGGAGCGTCAGCGTCTGATTACCCGAATTGCCGGCCATGCCGGCGACCACCGGCATCAATGCCGCCAGCGCCACGACCTTGGAAATCGTGCCGTCAAAGGCGCTGATGACGCGCGAAGCAAAAAATGCCGTGCATAAATTGACGCCAAGCCACACCCAACGACTCTTAGCCGAATCCCATACGCTGCCGAAAATATCCTGCTCTTCATCCAGACCGACGGCTGCATAGGCGTCTTCCGCGCTTTCTTCTCGAATCACGTCAACGACTTCATTGACCGTCAGGCGACCCACCAAACGTCCGGCCTCATCCACCACGGGCGAACTCACCAAGTCGTAACGCTCAAAGGCCTGTGCCGCGTCGCTCGCATCATCCAACGGATTGAGCGTGAGAATATCCGACTGCATCAGAGAGGACACCGAGCGCGAGGGTTCATGCACCAGAATCTGCGCCACCGGCAACGCGCCCAGGAATTTTCCCTGGCGATCGACCACAAACAGCTGATCGGTATGATCGGGCAGCGACTCAAAGCGACGCAAGAACTTCAGGACGATTTCAAGAGAGACGTCCTGGCGAATCGAAATCATCTCAAAGTCCATGCGCGCACCGACGCTGTCTTCCGGATAGCTCATCGCCGCACGCAATTGCGCGCGTTCTTCATGCGACAAACCTTCCTGAACCTCGGCCACCACATCTGGCGGCAGGTCGTCAACCAGGTCAGCAATCTCATCCGTATCGAGCCCTTCGACTGCGTCAACGAGTTCTTCGCGATCCATCGAGTCGATCAGGGTCTCGCGAACGCCTTCGCTCACTTCGACCAGAACGTCACCTTCGTGCTCATGACGCACAAGGTTCCAAACCGCCAGACGCTGTTCCGGCGGCAAGGCTTCGAGAATGTAGGCGATATCGGCAGGATGCAGGTCGCTCAGAACATCGGTGAGTTCCGTCTCTGCCGTCAGATCTAACGCAGCGGCATCGGGTTCCTCGGGATCGTTGCCCGAGACCTTGCCTCTGTCTTCCTGATCTTCAAAGATCTGTGAGATGCGCTCAAGTGCGCGATTGGCCACTTCGGGGTCGCGCGACAGGAGATCGTCGTCTGCTGTCAAGAGCTCTTCTTTTTTGTCGTCGGGCTCTGTCACTGCGTTTCTCCTTGTGCGGATACCGCGAAAAGTGGTTGAAGGGGAATTTCGAAAGGCGTGCCTTTTTGAATCGTTGACCGCAATCGCTTAAACAGTATGGGCGCAACGCCGCCTGCACGGTCAGACAGTCGGCGCATCTTGAAAAAAGCTTACGGGCGGCATTGTACGCCGAGATCAGCGTCTGCCGCCGCTACTTTTTCAGAAGTTAGGCAAAAACACAACTCGAAGATGACAAAGGTTCCTCCTCATCAAGACAGTCGAACTGTATGCCATACAGTTCACTATCTGAAGATACAGTGGCTTATCAAGTCGCAAAACGAATCATCGGTTTCCGCAACAAAACGACGGCGAGCCTCCGCAAAAGAAACTCGCCGTTGAATTTTTCGCCAAATACCGGCAATCAAAGCGCTACGCTGGCATCAAATGCTGCACGCAACTTTTCGTAAACCAGCTTGGTGTCCGGCATACGTCCCGTCCAAAGCGCAAAGCTTTCAGCCGCCTGAGCAACCAACATGCCCAAGCCGTCTTCAACGCGAACAGCCCCGGATTCTTTCGCCAGTTGCATGAAGGGCGTCGGCAAAGCCGCATAAGTCAGATCCACCGCAAGCGAGCATTCGGAGAAGACGCAATTGGGAACAGCCGGAGCCGCCCCGGAGAACGCGGCACTCGTCGCATTGACGATGATGTCGAATTTCTCGCTGATCAAATCCACGAAACTGCCCGATGCACAGCCAAGCGCAGCACCGGCGGAATGAGCCTTCTCAGGCGTGCGATTGGCGAGATAGATGCGTGCGCACCCTTCTTCCTGAAGAGCAGCCGCCAATCCGCGTCCGGCTCCGCCTGCCCCCAAAATGAGCACACGGGCACCGGTAAGCGACGCGCCGCAACGCTGAGACACATCCGTCACAAAGCCTTTGCCGTCGGTGGTATCTCCCAAGACGCGATTCCCGTCGAAAATAAGGGTATTGACAGCCTCGCACTTGCGCGCACGCGGTGTCACTTCGTCGCAGTACTGATAGGCATCCATCTTGAAGGGATGCGTCACGTTGGCACCCTTGGGATGGTCCTCGCGGCGCAAAACCGCCATGCCTTCGATAAAGCCGCCGGGCTCGAAATCACGAGTCTCGTAGCTCATCTCGATGTCAAACTGCGCGGCAAACATCTTGTGGATTTCTGGCGACAGCGAATGCTTAACCGGATGACCGATCACAAAATATTTATCCATACAATCCTCCCGCAGGTAGCCAATCTCACAGGAACTGCGAATCGCGAGTCCTTTACTTGATTTTAAGCGTTTGTCGGCTTGACGCAGGCAGTTTCGGTCGGCTGTTCGGTTACCGACTCATTTTGCTCGGCCGTCTTCTCGGTCTGTGGCTCCTCGGACGTTTGACTTTCATCTTCAAGGCCGTCGCCCTCTTCAAGCGCTTCCTCGTCGGTTTCGTCCAAGACTGCCAACAGCTTGCCCTCAAAAAGCACGTCGATATAGTCGAATCCGAGAACACCGAGCAACACCTTGCGCCCCCGGTCCAGCTCAGGCATTCCGGGAATGCGCTGCACCAGCGGCAAACCTTCTACGCGAACCAGGTCGCCCTTGATCACCACGGCTTCGATTTCCTTCAAGCCTTCCTGCTCGATCCACTTAAGCGACCAGAATCGTTCCATCTTGCGTTGGAATTCGCTGTAAGCCTCGTAAACCGACTCAAACTGGCTCACGATGGTGTAGAAGTCCGAGTCGTTACCCATGTAAGCCGGAGCCGTCCCGGCCGCCGCACAAATAATCTGACGCTGATTGACCAAATCCACATAACGGCGAAGCGGTGAAGTGGACCAGGCGTAGCGCACCACACCCAGGCCGTCATGAGGGCCGGGACTTGTGCTCATGCGCACGCGCCCCATACGCTGACTGCGGTAAATCCCTGCCGTCTTGCATTCCTCAAGCCACAGTCCCCAGGTACTGTTGGCAAAAATCATCAGTTCGGCCACCATCAAGTCAAGAGGCTCACCGCGCGCACGGCCCTTGCGGATGATGCGCAGGTTTTCTCCCTCGCCTTCAAGTTCCAGATACCAATCAATGCGTCCGGTCTGTTCGGGGCGTCCGCGGCGCTCTTCTCGCTCGGCCAAACGGGCCTTGGCAAACCGCCACAAAAAGCCGATTTCGTGCGCACACGGCACCGTCAGCGTTCCGTTTTCAATCGCCTCGGGCGTGACTTCCTCATGAATCAGGTCGTAGCGCAAATTGTGCTTGACGGTGATTTTCTCCACGCGCGTTTCGGTGGATTGCACCGCCATCGTTTCATCGTCAACGGTCACATAGAGCGACACGCAGGGCACGCACTTGCCTTCGTCAAGGCTGGTGCGTTCGATCCAGCTTTCCGGAAGCATCGTTGTCTTCATGCCGGGCGCATAGACCGTTGACATGCGGCTGCGGGCCGACTCGTCGGCAACGCTTCCGCGAGGCATGATCAGTGCGGGCGCTGCGATGTGAATACCGATGCGGCTCCTGCCGCCGTCAAGGTGCGTGACGCTGGCTGCGTCGTCGATTTCCGTGGTCGACGAATCGTCAACAGAAAACGCCTCGACGGCTGCTTCGGGAAGATCACCGGGTGCCGCGGGCACTTCACTGGCGGCCTGAGTAAATCCCTTGCCCTTGGGGAAATTCGTGCGATAAAAGCTTTCGACGTGCCAGGTAAAGGCGTCGGGCACGGCGCCGAGCTTCATCATCAATCGCAACGGACTCATGCGGACTTCGCTTGCGGCATCGTTGAGAGCCTTCCACTCCGTACTGTTTTTGTCCGGTTTCAGAAGCAGTTCGTAAACACGACCGGCAATATCCTGCGGCAATTCTCCGGCAACCATCTGCGCAGCCAAGTTTTTACGACGTTCCTCTTCCTGACGCTTGCGTTCGACCGCCTGCAGTGCGCGCTGCAAAATGTCTTCTGGCGCTTTTTTGTAGTTGCCGCGCCCTTTGCGATAGAAGTAGACAGGATTGGCGTGCAGCGCCATCAGCGCGGCCCCCTTTTCCACCGCCGTCACGGAAGAAAAATATTCAGCGGCTATCGACTCGTAACCGAACTCCTCGTCAGGCGCCACTTCCCACAGGAACATGGGATCGATATCGGTAGAAGCCTCCTGCGCCTGCGTCAGAAAGGTCGCAGCTGCAGGTGACTCGAACTCGAAAAAGACATGGTTGGCCTTCACTTTGCAGCGACGCCCCGTCGTGAGTTCGACTTGATAATTGGTTCCGTCTTTCTTCAGAACCGTTCCGGCCTTAAAGTCTCCGGCCTCTTCAAAAAACAAGTACATCGAGTTGGCTTTCTTAAATTCTTCTGTCTGATTCAGAACCGATCGGAGCCGGCAAGCAGGAAGTCGCGCACGGCAGCAGCATATTCCTCAAAACAGGAGATCCGATGGTCACTGCCGTCAATCACAATGCTCTGCACGTCGGAAAAACGCGTGGCGGCGCGTCTCCAGTCGAGCACTTCATCTCCCGTGCAAAGCACCATAAGCACACGAGTCGGATCAGCAAAAGATGCGGCATCAAGTGCTCGCAGCTGATCGGCGTAGTCGGGTGTCACTCGCACGATTTTGTCCCCCGTAAACGACTTATATTCGCCGTTGTAGAGCTTGACAATGTCCCACGGCTCAACCGCCGGATTTAAAAGCGCGGCACGAATTCCGGTACGACCGGCAAGCCAGGCGGCATAAAAGCCACCGAGACTGGCGCCCGCCACAGCCACTTCCCCAACGACTGCAGCCTTCTCGTACTCCGAACAGATCAAAGAAGCCGCATCTTCCGGCGACATATTGAGGTCAGGCGCCACAAAGTTTGCGCCCTTGGCTTCGCACAAGTCGCGCAACACGCAAGCCTTTTTTGAACCGGGCCCCGACAAAAAGCCGTGCAAATACAAAACAGTCTGCGTCAACGGCCTTCTCCGTTACTCTTCAAATGCTCGAGAATTCGGCCGCAGATGCCGCCGAAGCTACCGTTACTCATGCATAGCACGGTGTCGCCAGGTCTAGCGTCGCTTGCCACCAACTGAGCCAGTGCATCAATGTCACCCGAAAAAGTGCTTGCCTTACCCCCCAAAGGAAGCAATGCTCCGGCCGGATCCCAGTTGACACCCCTACCTTTGTAACAAAAGACGCGGTCGGCATCCTTAAGACTTGCAGCCAGGCGATCCTTCATGGTGCCCAGTTTCATTGTGTTGCTACGAGGTTCGAAAACGGCCAGAATGCGAGCACCGCGCCCGACTTTGCCTCGCAAAGCCGCGATCGTCGCTTCAATGGCGCTCGGATGATGTGCAAAGTCATCAATAACCGTCACTCCGTTTTGCACACCTTTGACTTCCAGACGTCGAGCAACACCCTCAAAACTCTTGAGCGCTTCGATGGCCTTTTTCGGTTCAACGCCGACGTCATGCGCTGCGGCAATGGCAGCCAAAGCATTTTGCGCGTTGTGCACGCCCGCGGCGGGCATCTCCGCAAGCGACCCCTGCACAACCGTGCCCAACCTCACCACGCGATCGTCGTCCACGCTCCAGCCGGCATTAGAGTTGAACTGTTCAACACGGCTCCAGCAGCCCATCGCAAGTACACGATCAAGCGCTTCGCTTTTGGCGTTGACAATCACGAGACCGTTGCGAGCAATGGTACGCACCAAATGATGGAACTGCTTTTCAATGGCGGCCAGGTTTTCAAAAATGTCTGCGTGATCGAACTCAAGATTGTTGAGAATCGCCGTTGACGGACGATAGTGCACAAACTTGCTGCGTTTGTCGAAAAAAGCCGTGTCGTATTCGTCAGCTTCGATCACGAAATACTTGCTCTGACCAAAGCCTGCCGAGGCGTGCGTGCCCAACGGCACTCCGCCGATCAGCCAACCGGGCTCCAAGCCTGCCTTGGACAGAATGTGCAGGAGCATTGAACTCGTAGTGGTCTTTCCATGCGTACCCGCAACAGCCAGCACGTGCCGGCCCCTGAGTACGTTTTCGCTTAACCATTGAGGCCCCGATGTATAAGGTTCACCCCGATCGAGAATCTCTTCCAAAAGCGGGTTACCGCGTCCGATGGCGTTGCCAATCACCCACAAATCGGGTTTGATGGAGATATCTTCCGCGTTGTAGCCTTGCGTAAGCTCAATGCCCGCGTCCTTAAGCTGATCGCTCATCGGCGGATAAACGTTAGCGTCGCTGCCCGTTACTTTGTGACCCGCAGCTGCGGCCAGACGCGCTACACCGGCCATAAATGTGCCGCAGATACCGAGAATATGAATGTGCATAAAGACAAAAGCCTTTTCCTAAAAAAGCACCGCTGACTCAAGGCAACGATGCAACACTGCCTCGAATTTTAGCTTTTGCCGCCGCCTTTCTTTGATGAGGTCGAAAGGAAGCATCTCGAACGGTGGCTTCGAGGCTTGTCGATAAGTTTCTGTACAATCGTTCGGCTTGACATCGGAGCACTTACGGCTCTTCATCAACACTCACTTCTATTGTTCATTCGTTTTTTTGATATGTCCACGGCATTTGTCACTCGTTGCCCGTATTGCGGCGCCGTCTGGCGTCTTCCCGACCGGGATACTGCAGAGCGCGGCCCGGTGCGCTGTTCAGCCTGCCAGCACAGTTTCGATGCCACCTGTCACCTGCTTGAAGTCCCGCAGGAACGTTTCCCTGATCTTCCTCCGGCGCCCGTTTTCGCCGTTGAAAGCGAAAAACCTGCGCCGACGCCCGCTCCCGAACCGGTTGCAGCCGAAATGAAACCGTCTCCGGCTGTTCAGGAGAAGTCCACCGAACCGGCCCCCGCGGAAATATCCAGCGTCAATCTTGTGAGCGAGCAATCACAAGAGAAACCTGCCGCCACAGTGTTGTCTGATAAGCCCGCGAAGGCACCGGAAGCAACCGCTCTCGCCGCAGCCCCAGCAAGCACACCGGCGACTCAGATCGAACCGTCGGCAACTGCCGCCGAATCTCAGACGATGGCCGAGCCTCCGAAAAACGAAACGCCGGCCGAAAACGATCAGCTTTTGCGGCTGCACAGCATGACGCCCGGCGAAGAGCTTCAGGTAAGTAAGCCTAACGCGTCGCTTGCCAGAATCATTCCGGCCAAGACCAAGCCGCAGGCAACTCAGGCCCGCAAAATCCGCGTGGCCGAGACGCTCTCGGATCCCGCACCTCGTGCGCGTGCCCGAACTGGCGCTTTTGCCAGCGTCTTTACAGCTGTTTTGCTGCTGATGATTCTTGCGGCTGCCCTTGCTGTAATCTTCAATCAAAAGATCATCGCCGCTTTTCCGCAAACGACGCCGATCTTTAATAACGTTTGCGGCAAGATTCCCTGCCCGGGTTTTTACCTTTCGGACATTTCGGCTTTCGTGGTAAGTAAGACCAATCTGCGCGCGCTCGACGAATCGGGCAACTACCAGTTGGAGATCACGCTTATCAACGGCTCTGACATGCCGCAGGCCATTCCGTCGCTTGACATTGAGCTCGTTGACGACGCCGACACCACACTGATGCACAAGACGCTCACGCCGGCCGAATACCTGAGCAATCCGCCGCCCGCAAGTCTGGCCGCCGACCGCTCGATTACAGTGCGCTTCAGCATGCAGACCAATGTGACGCCGGCTCGCTGCATCGTCACTCCCGTCTACGCCAAATAATATGGCTTTTGATTTTCCCAATGAGCCTTCGCGCACACGCGTTGAACTCGCTCAGCGCATCGCCGCCTACATCGTCGATTCTGGACTATCGTGGCCGGCTGCCCGCGCTCGAGCCGTTGAAGAATGCGGCGGTCCGCGGTCTCTGCCCGGCAACTCGCTGCCCGCTTCCGACGAAATCGAAACAGCCGTGCGTGCGCACTATGCGCTATTTGCTCCAGAGGCTCACGCTCAAACATTGCTTACCAAACGCAAGCTAGCACTGGCCGTTCTTGAGCATCTTCAGAGTTTTGATGCCTATCTCACCGGAGCCGTCCTAAACGGCGCGGCCACCGAAGACTCTCCGATTTGTCTGGAAGTCTTTACCGACGACGTCAAGTCGCTTTTAGCCGTTCTGATGGACGAGGGATTTGATCTCGAAGCACTAGATCCGCAGGCAAGCGCTTTTGGTCGCGCCGATGAATCCATAGGTTTCGTGCTGCCGTGGCAGGGCAATATGGAAGCCGTGCGCATCGACGTACTTGCCCCTCAATTGGCGCGCAGCAATCCGGCGCGCGGCAAAAAGGATGATTATCAAACCGAATGGGAAGCCGAAGGCCGTATCAGCTCCGAAAATCTCCGAAAGTTCCTCGAAAATCGTGCAAATTCGTAACCGAAGATCATCCGAGAGGATGATTTTTCGTTTCTTTGATCTTTTTCTTTCTACAATGCGCTACAAACTTGGGCAAAAAGATAGCCCAAGATGCGTCAAAACTAGTAGGAATTAAGCACAATTGGGCGCATAATCCGCAAATAGGCTACCAAATCAGAGCTTGTTTGCTGCGGGGAACGCTTCAAGCACTGTCTTTTCGCATTTCCTGCTTCCCACCGTTTTTTCTATCCAGAGCGTACATCATGGATCTTCGCAAACTTAAAACACTGATTGATCTCGTTAGCGAAAGCGGCGTTGCCGAACTTGAAATCACCGAAGGCGACGATCGCGTCAAAATCGTCAATCGCGTCGGTGCCGCCCCTGTGGCCGCAACCGCTCCCGCCGTAATTGCCGCACCTGTGGTTGCCGCAGCTCCCGCTGCCGCCCCGGCTCCGGCCGCTGCTTCCGAGTCGGCTGCCGCTCCTGCCGTTGCTGAAGATACCCGCACCATCAATTCGCCCATGGTCGGCACCTTCTACCGCGCCCCGAGCCCCGGTGCCAAGCCCTTTGCCGACGTCGGTCAGAAGGTCAAAGCCGGCGACACGGTCTGCATCATCGAAGCCATGAAGCTTCTTAACGAAATCGAAACCGAGTACGACGGCGTCATCAAGGAAATCCTCGTCGAAAACGGTCAGCCGGTTGAGTTCGGCCAGCCGCTTTTTGTGATCGCTTGATAATCCAGCTTCTGACGCCTGAACCATGTTCGGAAAAATTCTTATCGCAAACCGCGGGGAAATCGCCCTGCGCATTCAGCGGGCCTGCCGCGCCATGGGCATCAAGACGGTCGTCGTCCACTCGACGGCCGACGCCGACGCCATGTACGTGCGCCTTGCCGACGAAAGTGTCTGCATCGGCCCCGCTCAATCCTCTCAAAGCTATCTCAACATTCCGGCCATCATTTCGGCTGCCGAAGTCACTGACGCCGAAGCCATTCACCCCGGGTACGGCTTCCTGTCGGAAAACGCCGACTTTGCCGACCGCGTTGAGAAGAGCGGATTTGCTTTTATCGGACCGCGCGGCGACACAATTCGTCTGATGGGCGACAAAGTCAACGCCAAAAAGGCGATGATCGACGCAGGTGTTCCCTGCGTGCCCGGTAGCGACGGCGCTCTGCCCGACGATCCCAAGGAAATCCTTCGCATTGCCCGCGAAGTCGGTTACCCCGTCCTCATCAAGGCAAGCGCCGGCGGCGGCGGTCGGGGCATGCGCGTAGTGCGTACCGAGGCTGCGCTTCTTACTTCCGTCAATATGACGAAAACGGAAGCCAATGCCGCGTTCGGCTCGGACAAGGTTTACCTGGAAAAATTCCTGGAAAATCCGCGCCACATTGAAATTCAGGTTCTCTCCGACAACTTCCAAAACGCCATTTATTTGGGTGAACGCGACTGCTCGATGCAACGCCGCAACCAGAAGGTCGTTGAAGAATCCCCCGCTCCCGGCATTCCGCGCAAGCTCATCGAGAAACTCGGCGCGCGCTGCACGGAAGCCTGCCGCCGCATTGGCTATCGCGGAGCCGGCACGTTTGAATTCCTGTATGAAAACGGCGAGTTTTACTTTATTGAAATGAACACGCGCGTGCAGGTGGAGCACCCTGTGACCGAATGGGTAACAGGTGTCGACATCATTGCCGAGCAGATCCGTATCGCCGCGGGAGAACGTCTGCGCCTCAAACAACGCGACATTGTTCTTAAGGGAGCAGCCATCGAGTGCCGCATCAACGCCGAAGACGGCTTTACCTTCCGTCCGTCTCCGGGCAAAGTAACGCGTTGGCATATGCCCGGCGGTCCCGGCATTCGTCTCGACAGCCACGTATACGCCGGCTACACCGTGCCGCCCTACTACGACAGCATGATCGGCAAACTCATCGCCTATGGCGAAACGCGCGACGAAGCTCTGGCTCGCATGCGCGTCGCGCTTTCCGAAACGCTCGTCGAAGGCATCAACACCAACATCGATCTGCACCGCTTGATCATGAGCGACAGTCGCTTCAACCAGGGCGGCACCAGCATTCATTATCTGGAAGAACGCATGGCCGAGTGGATCGCGATGCATAAGGACGCCAAAAATGCTGCGTGAGATTAAGTTCCTGTGTCTGGAACGTTCCGCCGAAGACTTCGCCGACATGATGATGGACGCAGGCGCCATGAGCGTTTCGATCGAGGATGCCGACTTGGGCAGCCCCGATGAAAGGCCCCTTTACGGAGAACCGGGTACTGAACCCGATACCTTTGCCTGGAACCGTTCCATCGTTTCCGTGTTGGCAGACGAAACGTTCGATGCCACTCAGGCCGCCGCCATCGCCGCCAAGGCGCTTGGCATCGAAACGCCAGTCGTAAAGTCCGATACGACGGTACCCGACGAGGACTGGGTGCGCATCACGCAGGCTCAGTTCTCACCGGTAAAAGTGAGCGACCGACTCTGGATCGTTCCGAGCTGGCACGAACCGCCCTCGAACGAAGCCATCAACATCCGCTTGGATCCGGGCGTTGCTTTCGGTACGGGCTCTCATCCGACAACGCATTTGTGCCTGCAGTGGCTCGATACGCATGTCACGAACGCAGATACGGTGCTTGACTATGGCTGCGGCACGGGCATTCTAGCCATTGCCGCCGCCAAACTCGGCGCTGCGAACGTCACCGGTACCGATATCGACCCTCAAGCCGTTGAAAGCGCGGCATTTAACGCCGAACACAACGAAGTGACGGCCAAGTTTGTGCTGCCGGGGGATTTGCCCGCCAATCGTTACTCCTTGGTTGTGGCCAATATCCTGTCGAACCCGCTCAAGGTACTCGCTCCGGCTTTGCTCGGCCGAGTGGCTCCGGGCGGCCGTCTCGTACTCTCGGGCGTTCTGGCCCGCCAGGCCGAGGAAGTCATCGAGGTCTATCGCAAAACGGATCCGAACGTGGAACTTTCCGTTTGGAGAGAAGAAGACGGTTGGGTTTGCATCGCTGGTCAGCGACACGCTTAATCAGACAACTCGGTCACCATTCCGCACAAGGCAGTACGTTTGCTCGTGCTGCCTTTCTTTTCTTTGCGCTTTATACCCACAAGCCAAAAAAGTCGAAATCGTCCAGATCGCCCGAACGACGGGCCTTTCAGCGCGATTTGTGCCCCAAAATCTTCCAAACTTTCTCTAGACTCACGGCCTGTCAACTGAGGTTTCGTCCTGACTTGCACTCTCACAAGCAAAAAAAATCGCAAATTCGTCAAATCGACTGCCTGGCAGTCGTTTCAAAGCGATTGCCACCTCTAAATCGTCGAAATTCTTCGCGAGCTCCGTTCGAACTCAATCGTTTGCCGACTTTTGCTCGCCAGATCCGGCCACCTGATACAAAACTTTGGGACCACTGCCGACCTTGGCAATGAGACCTTTTTCCTGGAGCGTCTTTAACTCGGCAATCACCCGAGCATAGGAACCACCGGCTGCCTCTTTTTGTAATGTGGCCCGGGACATACGCCCGTTTGTACGCAAACAACGCATGATTCGCTGTCCCAAATCAGACAAGTCCGGCGCCTCAAGCGTCACTCTCGGCAGAGAAACTTTCATCCACCGCGGCGTGGCATCGATCATCGGCTCCATACCGTAGCGGGCATAAGCGTCATAAATTTTCGGAAAGCCCATCCCATAACCTTCCATCAGCTTCAGACGCATCAGCAATCCAGCCAGCTTGTTGTTTCGACAAAAACTGACGCCTGAGCGAAGATCTTCGACTTGCAGCGGCTGCGGCAATCCACCGTAGATGAAGATCTCGATACGGTCGGAATGCACGCTGACAAACGACGGAGCATCAATACCATAGTCACGATGCGCAAAGGCATTGACCAGAGCTTCTCTTACCGCTACCAGCGGATACTCCTCGGTCTCAACACGTCTTCCGCTACGTAGCAAATCAACTGACGCAAATGCCTCGACCCTAAACGATGTACCGAACCGGTTGACAATTCTCTCAAGGACTTGTTCGTACTGCTTTAAGACGGAGCCTTGATATACGAGCAACTCCTGCGTCGAAGACGCCTTGCTGTCTCCAGCGAAAAACCCGAGTTTTGTTTCGACCGCGCATTGATCCGACAACCAATACGCCAAATTTGTGAACAAGCCATCCTGTGTCTTCAGCCCGAGAATCTGCATCTTTGATTCGGCAAACGCAATCTCCTGCTTCGCAAAGAAAGCCTCGGTTTCTCGGAAACTCAACTCTTGCAGCCGCGACACTCTTTGTTCTAATGCAACCGGATTGCTGTTGCGATACAGCTGCCGCAACTCCTCGTCAGTTGCTTCATAGCAAGCCGCTCCGCGGCGCACGAAGACTCGCGTGCCTTCGTCTTTGATCTTAACGGCATACGGCATATCCGGGCCTGCGCTCACTCGGACTTCCAGAATGGTTTTTCCTTCCGACTCGCTTTTCAAACAGCGTACGAGATGATCGGCTGACGGCACAACACCATAGCGGGCAACATCCGTCACAATTCGGATCAACCGATCCACCTTATTGTCGGGAATACCGATGGCAACACCATCATCCCGCACACCAAAATAGATCGTTCCGCCGTAGGAATTCGCAAAAGCACAAATGGTTTTTTTCGCCGACTCAGTCCATTCTTCTTTGAATTCAGTCGTTTCGTTTTCGTAAATCTGCATCGCAAACTGCCATTCTGTTTTTTTACTTACCTATCTATCGATCTATCAATAGATAGCTATCTATCGATAGATCGATAGATAGCTAGGAATCTACACCATCAGCAAAAATCCTGCAATGCCGAGGGGCCTTGCTAGAATCGGTGAATCCCAATACAGACGCACTTTTTCGCGCCTTGGCTTTTTATTTGAATTCTTACAAATCACGAGGTTCATCATGCGCATCATGATCAGCGGCTCGATCGCTTACGACAACATTCTTTCCTATGGCGGACGCTTCAGCGATCACCTCGTACGCGAAAGTCTCGATCACATCAATCTCACCTTTGTCACCGACTCCATGACGCGTAACTACGGCGGATGCGCCGCCAACATCGCCTACGCGCTCAAGCTGCTCGGCGGCGAGCCTGTTGTCACCGGTGCCGTCGGTACCGACGGTTCCGACTATCTCTACCGCTTCGAACAACTCGAAATCGAAACCTCGGTAGCCAAATTCAACGATGTCTTCACGGCTCAGTGTTTTGTGACAACCGACAAGACGGGATCGCAACTTGCCACGTTCAACCCGGGCGCCATGTCACGCGCCCATGAAGCCCCCTTCCCCGAAGGCGAAATCGGCTTGGCTCTTGTTGCTCCCGACGGCAAGGAAGCCGTGATTCAGCGCATGAACGAATGCTTCTCGCGCAACATTCCGGTGGTCTTTGACATCGGCCAGGCCATCTCGATTCTCTCCGGCGACGAAATCCGTGAACTGATCAGCAAGACCACGTATCTGGCCGCCTCGGCTTATGAGCTTGAACTCATTAAGCGCGCCACACTTCTTACCACCGACGAGATCGCCGATCTCGTCAAGGCTCTGATCGTCACCTACGGCGAAAAGGGCTCGACCGTCTGGACCGAAGGCAAGGAAATCACTGTTCCCGCCTGCCGCGTGCCCAACGCCGTTGACCCGGTCGGTGCGGGTGACGCCTATCGCGGCGGTCTGCTCTACGGTCTTTCCAAGGGCTGGAGCTGGGAACAGACGTTGCGTCTGGCTTCCGTCATGGGCTCCTTCAAGGTAGAAAAGACGGGCGCTCAGAATTACGCTCCCACCAAAGAACAGATCGCCGATCGCTACAAGGCGACCTACGGCGAAGAGATGCCCGCCTAATCACAAAAAGTGGCCGGACAGAAGCTGCCCATAAAAGCTTCCGTCCGGCCGGGCACCCGTGCTCAAACAGGTGTTCTTTACGTAAAGCGTCTGCGTCGGTTAGGCCAGGCGCTTTTTCTGCATCTTGTCGCGTATCAAGATGGCAATCAGGTTCATGGCAAACACGAGGACAACCAAAAGCAGTCCCGTGCCGTACTGCATCGGGCGGGTCTTTTCAATTTCGGTACCGGCCGTTGCAAGCACGTACATGTGGTAGGGAAGCGCCATCACAGAGCTCCAAACGCTCTCGGGCAGCTTCGGGGTGTAGAAAACAGCAGCAGTGAACATCACGGCACTGGTTTCGCCCGCGGCGCGAGCCACTGCCAGAATGGCACCGGTAAGAATGCCGGGCAGAGCCGAAGGCAACACAATTCGGCCGATCGTCTGACTCTTTGTGGCGCCCAAAGCCAGGCTTGCATCACGCCAGGAGCGCGGCACCTGCTTGAGGGCTTCTTCGGTCGTATTGATGATCACCGGCAACGTCAGAACCGCAAGCGTCAGGATGCCGGAGAGCAGACTCACGTTAAAGCCCAAAGCCGTCACGAAGAATGCCAGACCGAACAAGCCGAACACGATCGAGGGGACGCCTGCGAGGTTAGCCACCGACAAACGAACGATATCGACCACAGGACCTTGCTTGCCATATTCGTTAAGCCACACGGCGCAAGCCACCCCAAAGGGCAATGCAATGGCAATGGCACCGGCAGCAAGCAGGAAAGTACCTACAAGGCACGGGAATACGCCGCCCGAAGTCATCATTTCACGCGGCGAATCGAGCACAAAATCAATGTTAAGTGCACCAATGCCGTTGACAAAGAGAAATACACAGGCGATCACGAGTGCGGCACAGTTCACAAAAGCGGCCGCACGCAGCGTCAAGAAAGAGAAGACCTGCGTGGCCGCACGCTTGGCGCGGGTCTTTTCGCGAGCCTGACTGCAAATGCTTTGTTGCTGATTCATTTTTGCTTTTCCTTCATTCAAATTCATCACACAGCAGGCGTCTTGTACTTCTGCGCCAGGCGGAAGGCGATCGCGTTGAAGATGAAAGTCATCACGAAAAGCGCAATGCCGGTTGCAAACAAAGCGTGGTAATGGGGACTGCCGAAGGGAGCTTCAGCCATTTCGGCAGCAATCGAAGCGGGCATCGGACGAATCGGATCAAAGATCGATTCGGGCACGATAGCGGCGCCGCCTGCGACCATCAGCACGACCATCGTTTCGCCGAGAGCACGGGACATGCCGAGCATCACGGCGGTACCAACGCCAGAGAGTGCATAAGGGAAAGTCACGTTCTTGAGTGTTTCCCAAGGCGTTGCACCGAGCGCAAGTGACGCGTCCTTAAGTGAACGCGGTACAGCATGCAGCGCGTCTTCGGCAATCGAACAAATGGTCGGAACAGCCATGAAGGCGAGCATCAAAGCGGCATTGAAGAGGTTCAAACCGGTAGCGATTCCGAGCGTATTCTGAAGCCACGGCGCCACCAAGACCATACCGATGAAGCCGATTACGACGGAAGGCAACGCAGCGAGCAGTTCGATAAAGGGTTTAATGATGCGGCGCGTCGTATTGGCAGCCACTTCCGAGAGATAAGCCGCCGTCATCAGACCGAGCGGCACCGCAAAGAGACTTGCGAGGAATGTCACGGCAAGCGAGCCGGCAATCAGGGAACCGATTTCAAAGTCGGGCTGATCGCCCACCGGATACCAATCGGTTCCGAAAACGAAGTCGAGAAAGCCAGTGCTGGCAAAGACCGGAAGACCTTCCCGAAACAAATAAAACACAATGCCTGCGAGCACGGCAAGCGAGAGCAAGGCCAAAGCGGCTAACCCGCCTTCGACAGCCTTTTCTCTAAAGTCATAACGCATATGGGCCTCTTGATAAACCGCCGGCTTCTTTCGTGCGACAACTCCAGGTGAGCTGTTGCCGCACGTCCGAGGCCGGCAGGCGATGTTCGTTTCTAAATTACTTCAGAGGAACGAAACCGGTTTCCTGAACAATCTTCTGACCGGCCGGAGACACGACAAAGTCCGTAAAGGCCTTGGCATCACCAGCAGGAGCGCCGTTCGTGAAGAAGTAGAGTTCACGAGAAAGCGGCCATTCCTTGGTCTTTGCGGCTTCGGCCGTGGCCTTCTTGCCGCCGAGCGTCAAAGCCTTGGTCTGGTTGTCGAGATAGCCGATGCCGATGTAACCGATGGCATTCACGTTCTTAGCAACCGTCTGCACAACCGTACCGTTGGAGGTCTGCAGCAGAGCGCGCGGGGTTACACGGGCACCCTTCATCACAAGGGATTCCCAGGTTTCAAACGTGCCCGAGCTCGAGTCACGGCTCACCACAACAATCGGAGCATCCTTGCCGCCAACTTCCTTCCAGTTGCGGATCTTGCCTTCAAAGACGGCCTTGAGCTGTTCCTGCGTGAGATCCTTCACCGTGTTGGCATTGTTGACAACCGGGACGATGGCGTCCACGGCAACGGCCGTACGGTAGGGCTTGACGCCGCGCTGTTCGGCAAGCTTCACTTCGCTGCCCTTGATGTCGCGCGAGCTCATGGCGATGTTGGTAAGACCATCAATCAGTGCCTTGACGCCGTTGCCGGAGCCGCCGCCCGAAAGAGCGATGTGCACGTCGGGGTTGGTCTTGGCGAAAGCTTCGGTAGCCTTCTGAACCACGGGCAGAACCGTCGTGGAACCGTTGATGACCAAATCACCGGCAAAAGAGGTGGCCGCAGCAGCAACCATCGCAGCGGTAAGGCAGAGTTTCTTGAACATTTGCGTTTTTCCCTTCATTGCAATTCAATGAGTGAAGGCCTTCATCGACTTCCCCTTGTAGTCAGCGCCCCAACGTCGACGGAAGTCCGACCTTCGAAATTTTTTCTTCGGCGCTTTTCAGAACCGCAATGCTGAACGTCGTTTGTGACAAACAAGCGAACGTTTTGTGACGATTTGATGACAGCAAAATCTTTTCTGCCCTTGTCATCAAACTGTCATCAAAAACGCATCAAACAGTCACGTTACCAACCTACCATCCGCCTGCCGCGCAAGAAAGAAAAGAGTTCGCGCGCCGCGGCAAAGTGCATCCTTCTGCGTTCGCCTTTGCGCATTTTCCTCTGCCCATACGTATTGAAAAATGAACGTTTCCGAACCTAAAAACGAAGTCAAAATCCGTGCCGAACACGTTGATTTCAGCTACGAAAATACCCAAACGCTGTTTGACATCAATCTGGAATTCCGCAATCACGAAGTCACCGCTCTGATCGGGCCTTCAGGTTGCGGCAAATCGACCTTCCTGCGTACGCTCTCGCGCATGAACGAGCTCATCTGCGACACCACGCTTAAGGGAAAGATTCTTTTGGACGGTGAAGACATCTACGCACCTAATTACGATGTGGTGCAATTGCGCCAACGCGTGGGTATGGTCTTTCAAAAGCCTACGCCTTTTCCGAAGTCCATCTTTGAAAACGTCGCCTACGGTCTGCGCGTCGCAGGCATCAGCAGTCGCTCGATTCTTGCTGAAAAAGTCGAAGAAAGTCTGCGCCGAGCCGCACTGTGGGAAGAAGTCAAGGATCGTTTGAACGAAAGCGCTCTGGGTCTTTCGGGCGGTCAGCAGCAGCGTCTTTGCATTGCCCGCGCTCTGGCCGTAGAGCCTGAAGTGCTCCTGATGGATGAACCGTGCAGCGCTCTTGACCCGATTGCCACGCAACGCGTTGAAGAAAGTATTCTCGAGCTCAAGCAGTCGTTGTGCATCGTCATCGTAACCCACAACATGCAGCAGGCTGCACGCGTGTCGGATAAGACTGCCTTCTTCTTCATGGGCAAGCTCATCGAATTCGACGACACAGACACGATCTTCAACAACGCTGCCAATGCTCGCACCCGCGACTACGTCAACGGTCGTTTCGGTTAAGCGTTACGTGTTCTTTCTCGCAGCAAAAAAGCGGCCGACTCGAGCCGCTTTTTTTGCGTCTGATGTTTGTTACTTTGACAAGGCTTGGTCTGCGGCTTGCGTCTCCGGTGCCGCCGTGTTCTTCAGTGTCACCTCAAGCTTGTCGTAGGGAATTTCAATGCCCGCCTCGTTATAAGCTTTGAGCACCGCTCGGAAAATGTTGCTCTTGAGAACCACTGTTCCGTCGCGTGGATCAGCAATCCAGAAAGCTGCACGCAGATTGATGCCGCTGGCGGCAAATGCGGTGACAGCAAACCATGGTTTGTGGTTCGGATCATTCAACACACGCGGCTGAGCAAGCACACACTCTGAGAGAACGCGCAGTGCTTCATCAACGTCGCTCTCGTAGGCACACGAGACATCGAGAGTCACAAGTGTGGACGTGTCGGTGTGCGAGTAGTTCATCACGCTGCCCGTGACAAAATTTTCATTGGGCACGATCATTTCTTCGCCTGACGTGTTGCGCAGCACAGAATAACGGGTGTTGATCTGCGTGATGATGCCGGTAAACCCTGCGGCATTTACCATGTCGCCGATTTTGATCGACTTATCGCACAAAATGATGAAACCCGAAATATAGTTCGATGCGATCTTCTGCATGCCAAAGCCGATGCCCACGCCGAGGGCGCCGCCAAAGACTGAGAGCACCGTCAGGTCGATGCCCGCGCTCGACAGACCGATCAAAACCCCGAGAATCAAAAAGCCCACGCGACATAACCGAGCCAACGCGACACGAGAATTCATCTCCATCTCGCGCATGTTCATGATGGCCGCTTCGCACAAGCCCGAAATGCGGGAAGCGATGCCCAGTGCCAAGAAAAGCGTCAGGACCCCGACGATGAGCGCCCAAACGGTCAGCTTATCGGTGCCGATCGGCAATTGACATGCCCGCATCCAATCGACAATGACCGGCAGAACATCAATGATTTGCAAAACCGCCAGCACCCAGAAAGCGATGCGAACGGCATGCCGCAGACTTTTCCCGAACATGCGCTCGCCCAGAAGCAGCGTGAGAAACTGCATCAGCACGAGCAGAATCGCCCAGGCATAAAAGATTTGATAGGCCACGCGCACGAGCACCAGTTCGCTGCGTTCGCTTAAAAAACCGGTTTCCGTGATTCCCCACACACACAACGACAAAAGAGCCGCGGCCGTTACCGAAAACAGAATATCGTTGATCGTATTGAGGCACAGAGAAATAGCCTTGGCCTTCCAGTTTTCGCGACCGATGTGAATGGTAAGCGCCTTGATGCGGGCGCCCGCTACCTTATGTACCACGAGGCCGACAAAGACCGCAAACGCGATGGCTGCGATCTGAGCGAGAAACACATGCCCGTAGGTAGTACCCGAAAAAAGCGCCACAATATCCCCGAGCAGCGTTTCCGAAGTGTGGATCACCGCCTGTCCGGCGTTGGCAAGCACATTGTCCGCACCGTCGGCGACGGCAGGCAAGTTCGTCGTTGTCGTCATCTCACTCGCACTCTCAGAAAACATACAAGCCCATACTGGCGGGCACCAAAAAACGCAACGCCAGATTCAAAAGCAAGAAAAACAGAATCGGTGAAAGGTCAAATCCCTTGATGGGCGGCAAAAGCCGGCGAAATGGGCGCAGGAACGGATCAAGCAATGTGCCCAAAAGCGCCATGTAGCCCGACCAGCGGTTGGCAAAAAACGACAGAATGCAGTAGATGATCGTGCCCCAGATCAAAAGATTGACAAGCCAACGCAATGTCATTGCAATGATGGCCACGATAAAAGCTGTTGCCGTCTCCGGCATACCCATCAGTTCTCGGCCGGCCCATACCTGCACCAACGCAACAAAAACCGTCGCCGCCAGCGTGGGCAAATCCCAGTTTCCGCGAGGCCGCACCACAAAGCCGAAAGGAGTCACAAGCCAATTGGTGGCTTTCCAAATGAACCCCACCACAGGATCGCGCGGCGTGATCGCTAGCGTCCAGCACCAGGCACGCAATAAAAGGAGGCTTCCGATCAGGCCGGTCAGAAAAGAAAAAATCGTGTACATAACCGTAGGCTGCGCTTTAAAAACAAGCAAGCCGAAAATAAGTGAAAGCTGCGCGGCTTCAAATAAACTCAAGCGCGCACGAAAGATTGTTCGAGGATGCTCAACTGCAGACGCGCGGCGGCGCCTGCAAACTGCGGGCTACCGAACGCCGACCGGGCGCTGTGCAAACGCACCCAATCAAAATGCGGCCCCGGATCTGTTTTCCGCCCCGGAGCAATATCGCTGTGCCCCACAATATACGAAAGACCATATCGGGCGTCAATGGCCTTCAATAGCTTTTCCAACGCCTGATACTGCTCGTCCTCAAACGCAACGAAATCGGTGCCCTCAAGTTCGATGCCGATCGAAAAATCGTTGCAATTGTCGCGTCCGTTAAAGCGGCTCACGCCGGCGTGCCAGGCCCGTTTGCCGCACCCCACAAACTGCACGATACGGCCATTGCGCTCAATGAAGAAGTGACTCGACACCCGAAGCCCCTCGAGATCTGCCAAATCCGGATGAACCTTCGTATCAAGCTCTCCCATGAAGAGGTCCCGCACAAGCCCCGTCTCAAAACAGTTCGGAGGCAACGAAATATTGTGCAACACCACCACATGCGGCTCGGCGTCTTCGGCCGGACGCTCGTTGAAATGAGGACTTGCGTGATGTTCGACACCCTCAAGCCAGCCCTCGGCATCAAAAACATGGTTCGGCACCATTTCAGGCCCTGTGTGCTCGTGCCTTTTTGCGGCAGCGCTCCGAACAGTACGCCTTGCCGTCGCCCAACACTGCCTCGTCTTCGGGAAAGTAAGCGCCGCATTCAGGGCACTCAATCATGGCTGTCGGAAACTTCGACTTTTTGCCGCCTACCTGCTTATGTCCCCCTTCCTTGCTGCGGCGACTGCGCGCAAACACAAAAGCAGCGTAGATGGCAACGATCAGAATGACCCAAAAGAGAATTCGTCCCATGGTTGACTCGCTAGTGAATCATCGCGTCCAGGATAAAGCGGTACACAAGATAGGCAACTGCCAGAAAAACAATGCCCGCCCAGAACCAGGAAAGAGCCTTCTTCTTGCGCCAGCCGAGGAAATAGCGGCCGGCCAGAAGCACGGCAAACACGATCCATGACAGCCACGTCAGAATCGTCTTATGTTCAAAAATAAAGTAGGTCTGGTGCAGTTCATATGTAGCCATCGCACCCAGAATCAAGACGCAGGTGAGGCAGGCAAAACCGCAAGCCACAATGCGGAAAAGAATGCGCTCCATCGCGAGCAAGCTCGGCATACTCGACAAAAGACCGCCCTTATTGAGGGTCGCCGGATTGGCGACTTCACGCTCTTTGCGCGTGAGCAAAATCGCCTGCACCACGGCAATCGTCATGAAGCTGTATGCCGCAAGCGCCATCAAGAGGTGAACGCGAAAGAGAATCGACCATTCCTGTGCCGGGAAAAGCTCACCCTGAAACACCACCGGCAAAGCTGTGCCGAAAGCCGATACCACAATCACGATACCCATCAGACCATTGATGCGGTGCACCAGGCTTTCGACCAACACGATTGCCACCGAAATGCACAGCAGCGCCGAAACAGCCATGCCAAAACCGAAGCGAATCGCTCCGGGCGCAAACATATTCATCAGAACGCCCACGGCGTGCGCGGCAAAACCCACAAAACCGACGGTACGCAACCAGGCCGGCGCCACCGCTTCAGGAGCGTTCAAAACCTTCACAATGCCCACGCCGCAAACCAGGTAGGCCAGGGCGGCAACCACAAGCAAAATTTCGCTCAGAGCCATCTGAGAGTAGTCCCAAAAAGAAAAACAGCACGTCTGAAAGGATATTTTTCAAACGCGGAAAACAAACTTCGCGGTGCTTTAAAATATTCGACCGCGTGTCTGCCGCAACCAAGCAAGCTGCCGTCTTTCCCATAAGAAAAACTAACGGCTTGCTGAGCAAAACACCCTCTCTTTTTTATGCGATTCTAGTCGAGCCTGCCCCGCAGGAACCTTAAGAGCGGACTGCTTTGCATTGTGTTTGGGCTTTCATTCGAAGTTATTTTCATTTTTTCGCTTTTTCCAACCGTTTTTTTTCATGCTTGAGAATCTGAGTTCCCGTCTTTCGCGTATTGTCAAGACCATGCGCGGACAGGCCCGCTTGACCGAACAAAACACACGCGACATGCTGCGCGAGGTGCGCCTTGCACTGCTTGAGGCCGACGTTGCCCTTCCCGTGGTGCGCGAACTCACCACCCGCATCAAGGAAAAAGCGCTCGGTGAGGAAGTTGTTGGCAATCTCAACCCTGGCCAGGCACTGGTGGGAGTTGTGGAACGTGAGCTCACTGCCGTTATCGGCGGCGACGTTCCTGAAAAAGAGCGCCAAATCAACCTTTCCGTTCAGCCCCCGGCCGTAATCCTTCTGGCCGGTCTTCAGGGTTCGGGCAAGACCACAAGTGCGGCTAAGATCGCCAAGTGGCTCAAAGAAAACCTCAAAAAGAAAGTTCTCACGGTTTCGGCTGACGTCTACCGTCCGGCCGCTATTGATCAGTTAAAAACCGTTTCGGCTCAGGCCGGCGCAGACTTTTTCGAGTCCACACCGGATCAAAAACCTCTTGACATCGCCCGTCTGGCCCTCGATCACGCCAAGCGCCACTTCTACGACGTGCTTATTGTCGATACGGCCGGCCGTCTGGCCATTGACGAAGCCATGATGCAGGAAGTAAGCGATCTGGCCGATTTCCTCAACCCGGCCGAAACGCTTTTTGTGATCGACGCCATGCTCGGTCAGGACGCTGTCAACACGGCCCGTGCCTTTAACGAACGTTTGTCGCTCACAGGTGTTGTGCTTACCAAGCTTGACGGTGACAGCCGCGGTGGTGCAGCCCTTTCGGTGCGCATGGTCACGGGCAAACCCATCAAGTTCGTCGGCTTGGGAGAAAAGCTCGACGGCTTCGAGCTCTTTAATCCCGAGCAGATGGCTGGTCGTATCCTCGGCATGGGCGACATCGTCTCGCTCGTCAAAGATGTTCAGAAGTCGGTCGACCAAAAAACCGTTGAAAAGCTCGCCAAGAAGATCAAGTCCGGCGACAAGTTCGACTTGGAAGACTTCAAGGGCCAGATTTCGCAGATGAAGAATATGGGACCGATCTCGGGCATCATCGAAAAACTCCCGGCTCAGTTCCAGCAAGCTGCCGCACACGTCAACGACAAGGATGCCGCCAAGCAGATCCGCCGCACCGAAGGCATCATCAACTCAATGACACCCAAAGAGCGCCGCAACCCCGAAATCATCAAGGCAAGCCGCAAGCGCCGTATTGCCGCAGGTGCCGGCGTCACCGTGCAGGAAGTCAACCGTCTGCTCAAGCAGTTCGAGCAGACACGCGACGTGATGAAGCATATGCAAAAGGGTGGCATGGCCAAAATGATGCGTGCGCTCGGTCAATTGGGCGGCCGCTTCGGCGGCTTTGGTCGTCGCTAATCACTTGACGCATCCGTCAACAAATATGCGCTCGGTCACCTGGGAAACGTTTCTCGCCTCCCCCGCAGGCCAAACCGTTCTGGCCTGGGAGGAGGGTGCCTGCGCGCGTTTTCTTGCCAACAAATCCGGCGATCGAGCCCTTCAAATCGGCCTCGGGGCTCTGAATCCTTTTGCCGCCAGTCCGATTACGCACCGCATCCTCATTGACGACACGGTGCACGCCAGCGCAGACAGCCACGACTTTCGATGCCGCGTCCTCGCGCAGACCGATGCACTACCGCTTTGCGAAGAGTGCTGTGACGTCGTTGTGCTCGCGCATACGTTTGACCGACACCCCAAAGAGTTGCAGGCGACACTCTCGGAAGCGGCTCGCGTGCTTGCTCCCAATGGCTTACTGATCACTCTTTTTTTCAACGCGATGGGAGGCTGGGCATTGCGCGAGAAAATTTTTCCGACGAGAAAAATTCTCCCCGACGGCTCTGCCGGCATTCCGATCATTTCCGTCAAATCAGCCGTACAAAAAGCCGGGCTCTCGCTTGAAGGCGGCAACTTCGGTGTGTATGCCGTAAGCCCCGGCAAAAATTCCGCCAACGTGCGGTTACCCGGCTGGCTTGACAAAGCCGGAGACCGCTGGTGGCCGACACTGAGCAACGTGATTTTGCTGTCTGCCCGCAAGGTTGGCGTCAAACCCACGCTCGTAGGCAAAGTCAACTTTGCTGCCGCCAAGTCCGGCAAAACCGTTTCGGCCACACTGAAAAATTCCGAATCACTGAAGACTTCGAATGACGCAGCAGACTGTTCTTGAAATCTGGACTGACGGCGCTTGTAAAGGCAACCCTGGGCCCGGCGGCTGGGGGGTTTTGATGCGCTTTGGTGCTCACTCGCACGAACTCTACGGAGGCGAAGCCCAAACCACCAACAACCGGATGGAGCTCACTGCCGTCATTGAGGCCTTAAGCGCCATTAAGCGCCCCGTACCGATCATCCTGCATCTGGATTCGAGCTATGTGCGCAACGGCATCACCGGCTGGATTCACAGCTGGAAAAAGAAAGGCTGGCGCACCGCCGACGGCAAACCCGTCAAAAACGTCGAACTCTGGCAAAAACTCGATGAACTTGCAGGCCGGTTTGACATTGACTGGCGCTGGGTCAAGGGGCACGCGGGAGACCTCGGAAACGAACGAGCCGACGAACTAGCCAATATGGGGGCTGCACAATTCGCCGGATAACCGGCATTAGGATTCATCATGCGTCAAATTTGTCTGGATACGGAAACCACGGGCCTTAACGCTGATAAAGACGATCGAATCGTGGAAATCGGTTGTGCGGAAATAGTCGGCCGCACTTTGAGCGATCGACCCGAAGCGTTTTTCCACCAATACATTAACCCCGAGCGTGACGTGCCGATCGAAGCGGTGGACGTACACGGTCTGGACAATGCCTTTTTGGCCGACAAACCTATTTTCGCCGACATCGTCGACGATTTCCTTAAGTTCATCGAAGGCGCTGAACTCATCATCCACAACGCAAGCTTCGACGTGGGCTTTCTCAATATGGAGCTCGGCCGTCTGGGCAAGGGGCGTATTGAAGACTATTGTCTGAAGGTCACCGACAGTCTCAAGATGGCCTCCGACATGTTCCCGGGGCTTCGCAATAACCTCGACGTGCTCTGCTCTCGCTATGAAATCGACCGCTCGGCCCGTACCCTGCACGGTGCCTTGCTCGACGCGCGGCTTTTGGCTGAGGTCTATCTCGCCATGACCCGCAAGCAAGGAGAATTGCTGAGCGACACAATTGAAGCCGGCGAAAATGGCTTTCAGATCCCGGACAAAAGCCTATTTGTCCGCGCCACGGTGCCTGCCGATGAAATGGCTGAACACGAGGCCTTTCTCGAGCGCATCGCCAAAAAGAGTAAAAAGGGATGTCTGTGGACACTGGCGTTGCAGCCGCAAGATCAAACGCCGGCTTCCTGAGTTTTGACACAACAAGCGACTACGCCGAAATACTCAAGAAAAACAGGCCAAAACCCGATAAAATGCGCGGATTACACTTAGGCGTCGCATCTTTTTGACGCGCCGTCCTCTTTTTCCGACCACGCGCGATGATTGATCTACAACACATCACGCAGCGCTACCCCACTCCCGAAGGCGGAGTTTTTTACGCTCTCAAGGACGTTTCGCTTCACATTGAACAAGGCGAAATCTTCGGCATTATCGGCCGTTCCGGGGCGGGCAAATCCACGCTGGTGCGCTGCATCAATTTCCTGAACCGTCCGAGTGAAGGGACGGTCACCGTCGACGGCAAATGCCTCAACACCATGACGGAAGCCGAACTACGCGCTTCGCGCCGCAACATCGGCATGATCTTTCAGCACTTCAATCTGCTGAGTTCCCGCACGGTGTTCGACAACGCCGCTTTCCCGCTCGAGCTGATCGGCATGGACAAGGCCAAAATCAAAACCAAGGTCGATCCGCTCCTTGATCTCGTAGGACTGAGCGAGCACCGCAATAAGTATCCGGCTCAGCTCTCAGGCGGACAAAAGCAGCGTGTCGGCATTGCCCGAGCCCTTGCTAACGATCCCCGCGTGCTTCTCTCTGACGAAGCCACGAGCGCACTGGATCCCGAAACGACCATTGCCACGCTTGAGCTCTTAAAACGCATCAATAAAGAGCTCGGACTGACGATCGTCATGATCACCCACCAGATGGATGTGGTAAAGCAGATTTGCGATCGCGTTGCCGTCATGAACAAAGGTATTGTCGTGGAAGAGGGATCGGTGATTGACGTTTTCCGTCGTCCTCAAACCGAAACCACCAAGGCGCTCATCGGCAACATCATGGCCCAGGAACTACCCGGCTCCATGCTTGAGCGCGTACGCGAACAAGTGGCCGGTCTTGACAAGGACTCGGTACACATTCTGCGCCTCAGTTTTGTAGGCAGCGAAGTGACGCGTCCGGTGATTTCGGAAGCCAGCCGCATGTTCAATATCGACGTCAATATTCTGTTGGGGCAGGTCGACGAAGTGCAGGGAAAAGGCTTTGGCACACTCACGATTTTGACGAGCTGCAACACCGACACTTTCTCTCAGTTGCTCGAATATCTGCGCAAGCACAACGTCACCGTTGAGGAGGTCACAAGCCATGTCCTCTGATCTGATGCTCATGCTCTGGGACTCGTTCGTCGAAACCGTCATCATGGTGGGCTTGTCGGGTTTCATCGGATCCGTCTTCGGCATTCCGTTGGGCATTTTGCTGCATGTCACCGACAACGGCGGCGTGCACCCGATGCCGATTTTCAACAAAGTGCTCGGCTGGATCATCAACGCCGTGCGCTCCACGCCGTTCATCATTTTGCTTGTGGCGATCATTCCGCTCACGCGTGTCATTGCCGGCACCTCCATCGGCACAGCCGCTGCCGTTGTGCCGCTTACGATCGCCGTTGCGCCCTTTATCGCACGTCTGGTGGAAACCAGCCTGCGCGAAGTCGACAAGGGACTGATTGAAGCCGCTCAGGCCATGGGCGCTACCAATCTGCAGATCGTGATGAAGGTCTTGTTGCCCGAGGCCATGCCCGGCATCGTAGCGGGCCTTACCATCAGTTTGGTAAGTCTTGTGGGATACTCGGCCATGGCCGGTGCCATCGGCGGCGGCGGTCTGGGCGACATGGGCATTCGCTACGGTTATCAGCGCTTCATGCCCGACGTGATGCTCGCCGTGGTGGTGATCCTCATCGTGTTCGTGCAAGCCATGCAAAGTTTCGGCGACTGGCTGGTGCGACGCATGAGCCACAGATAAAAACTTCCTCCACAGGCAACGCCGCGCACTCGCGCGGCGTTTTGCTTTGGAATATCCTTAGTCCTGTCGAGGCTCTGCCTAGCCGCAACGCGCCTTGCTGTTTTCTTCCCCAAGCCTGAGACTGCCATGCCTGTTTATCACCTTTATTTTTCACCGTGTTCAAGCACCTACGACACGACCTATGCGTTCTGCCGCGCAATCTCGCAGAACGCCGCCATTGAAGTCAATCTCACCGATCGAGAAACCGAAGTCCCGGAAATTCCGGCAGGCTCCGTCGCCGTCGTCGCTGCGCCTGTTTACGCCGGCCGCCTTCCGACACCGATGGCAGAAAAACTCGCGCGTGCCCATCTGCAGGGTGTCAAGGTCGTCACCTTTGCCGTGTACGGCGGACGCGCCTATGAAGACGCTCTTATCGAACTCAACGATTTGTGCGAAAAAGCAGAAGCTACGGTTTTGGCCAGCGCCGCGACGATTGCTGCGCATGTTTTTGTGCCTGATCTGGAGCGCGGCCGTCCCGACGAAAACGACTTCGCTGAAATCCGCGACTTCGGACGCCGCGTCTGCGAAAAATACGCCGCAGGAGACGAATCGCCTGTTGTCGTTCCCGGCAATCGTCCCTACCGCCCGGCCTACAAAGCCGCTTTTGTGCCTGAAACCGACACAGCCATGTGCCGCAAATGCGGTGTGTGTATTGCCGCTTGCCCAACTGGCGCAATTGACGCGCAGGATCCGTCCAAGACAGATATCAACCTCTGTATCAACTGTATGCGTTGCGTAGCCAGCTGCGCTTCGGGTGCCAAAGCGCAACCCGCTGCCGCCAAAGCTGCCATCACGGCCCGGCTGTCACCATTGCTTGGCGGCCATAAGCCCAATGAGTTCTATCTCTAAATAGCTGGAAAGACGCCGAATTTTTGCCAAGCTCTTGGTTTCCTTGAGAGTTTTGGGCATAATTAGCGACTCATGCGGGCGTAGTTCAATGGCAGAACGAAAGCTTCCCAAGCTTTATACGAGGGTTCGATTCCCTTCGCCCGCTCCAAGATTCGACGAAACGGACCGCTTCTGACAACGGTCCGTTTTGGCTATCTACTGTTCCTCTTTTTTCAGCATGTCCGGCAAAGAACTCACCCCCGAAGAGCTCGAGGAGCTCAAAAACCGCCATATCCGAAGCTTCGTGCTACGCCGCGGCCATATTTCCGTGGCTCAGGAACGCGCTTTCGAGGAAATTTTTCCAAAGTACGAAGTCAAGTACGAGGTCAAGCCTTTTGATGCCGAAGCTGCCTTCGGACGCAAAGCGCCGCTGGTCCTTGAAATCGGCTGCGGCATGGGCGAAACGACGGCCGCTATCGCGCAGGCGCATCCGGAAGTTAACTTCTTGGGCTGTGAAGTTTTCGTTGCGGGCGTGGGTGCTCTCAGCAAACGCATTGACGAGATGGGGCTTGAAAACATCCGAATCGCCCGGCACGACGCCGTAGAGGTGGTCCGTGACATGCTCGCCCCCGATTCTCTTTCGGGTATTCATGTGTACTTCCCAGATCCCTGGCGCAAGGCGCGTCACCACAAGCGACGTCTGATCCGACCAGAAATCGTCTCGCTGCTTGCGTCCCGCCTGCAGCCCGGAGCCTACATTCACTGCGCTACCGACTGGGAAAACTATGCCGAGCAGATGCTTGAAGTGCTCTCGGCTGAGCCGCTTTTAAAGAACCTCCATCCGGAAGGCTTCTCACCGGTGATGGCCAATCCGCTGTGTGAGCGCCCCTGCACCAAGTTCCAGGCCCGAGGCGAACGACTCGGCCACGGCGTTTGGGACCTCGTGTTCGTACGCATCTGACCACGATCGGACACAAAAAAATACCCCGGCGGGAACATCTCGTCGGGGTTTTCATCTCAAACACCGATCATGCGATCGTGATCATGCGTTTGGCAGGCTCCTGGTGCGCGGGCTGCTTGGGCACTTCGATCGTCAAAATACCGTCTTCAAAACCGGCTTTGCAGTCTTTCTCGTCAACATTCTCGCCGACGTAGAAGGTACGGCTGCAACTGCCGCTGTAGCGTTCCTGACGGATCAACGTGCCTTGCTCGTTCTTTTCTTCGCCCTGATGGTTCTTCACTGCCGTTACCGTGAGATAGCCATCTTTCAATTCAGCCGAAACGTCCTCCTTTTTGAAGCCCGGCAGGTCAATGCTGAACTTGTATGAAGTATCGGTTTCGCGAATATCGGTCTTCATCAGGTGCGAAGCATGCTTGCCGAAGACGCGGTTGTGACCGCGGCCAAAATCGGCAAACGGATCAAAAACGTCAAACACACTGTCATCAAACAAACGCGGAAGCATCGCAGACATTTTTTTTACTCCTTCTGAACAAGTAGCTTTCGCTTCTTAATGCCAGAAGCGAAAACCACCTTGCCCTCTTTAAATCTCGTTATCTCCTGGGACTTCAACCCTTTCGGATCCTTGTCCCTTCCTACTGAGCTATATGGCTGCGACACATTGTTTTTTATATTGGATCAAACACTAATTGAAATTCAGAGTTTGATCCACACGGCTTCTCCTCATCTTTTCCGCTAAGCTTTCTCGCTTTTTATTAATAGACAAAACCCTTATTTTTCAGTGTATTTTTTCTTCGTATATTTTAAGTGTTTATCGTTGCTTTTAAGCAACACTTCTCATGTTCAAAAAGTGAACTAATAGATCAAAGATTTCTTTTATTTTCATATGGATATCTTGAAGGGCCGTCTTTCGGAGAAAATTTAAACTCTTTCGAAATCTCTCTCTTTAAACGAAATAAGTAAGCCATCTTAAGTCATTCGGAGTATTCTCATAAACGAGGAAACGACATTTCGCCGCTTCTGATACATAAAGTCAGGATGCGCCCTCAGAACTCCGAGACGAAGTGATTTGACGTCGCTCAACCTGACAGAGAGAGGAGAAAAACAAAAATGTTGGATCTTAATCGCCGTTCCCTGATCAAAGGTTCCGTCGCTGCAGGCGTTACCGCTTTGTTTGGAACGGCCGCTCAGGCTTCCACCAAAGTCCCCGCAAAATGGGACGAATCGCATGACGTTGTCGTGATCGGTTCCGGCTTTGCCGGTCTTGCCGCTGCCATTGAAGCCAAGAAGGCAGGCGCCGACACGGTCGTTCTGGAAAAGATGCCTACGGCAGGTGGCAACTCCATCATCAACGGCGGCATTTTGACGGCTACCGGTTGCCCGCAGCAGCTCAAGCACGGCATCAAGGATTCTCCTGAACTGCTCGCTTCCGACATGCTCGCTGCCGGTCTCTATATGAACCAGCCCGAAAAGGTGAAGCTTGTCGCCAAGAGCGCTCTGTCCAACTACGAATGGACAGTCAAGGAACTCGGCGTTGAATACAATCTCGAAGCCATCGGGCAGGAAGGCGGTCATAGCGTTCCGCGCTACGTTTTCACGAAGAACGGTTCGGGCTCCGGCATCGTTAGCAAGGAACTTGAGAAGCTCAAGAAGATGGGCGTGCCCGTGCGTCTGCGCTGCTATGTCGAGCGCATTTTCCGTGACGACAGCGGCCGCGTGGTCGGCATTCAGATTCGTGAAGGCTATCGCTTCCCGAAGGCCGGCTCTGGCAAGGTCAAGACCATCGGTGTCAAGAAAGGTCTGGTGCTGTGCTACGGCGGCTTCTCGCGTGACGTTGACTACCGCATGATGCAGGACCCGAAGCTTGTGGCCAAGCTTGATTCCACGAACCAGCCCGGCGCAACGGCTGAGCTGTGGCGTGAAACGAGCCGCATCGGTTGCGCACAGGTTCAGAACGACTGGATCCAGTGCACGCCGTGGAACAGCCCGAAGGAAAAGGGCATGGGTCTGGGCTGGACGTTCTCTCAGTCCGGCGCTGCCGAATTCGGTCTCTGGGTCAACACGGCCGGCAAGCGCTTTGTTGACGAACTCGCCAACCGCAAGGTTCGTGCCGACGCCATCATGGTTGAACAGAACAAGGGTCTGCGCGCCGTGGCCATCTGCACGGAAGCCAACCTGAAGTCCTACAACGTGGCTCGTCCGGGCATGCTCAAGAAGTTGCTCGAATCCGGCGTTGTAAAGCAGTACAAGACCTTGGCCGACATTGCCGCCGACTACAAGATGCCGGCTGATGTGCTCGCCAAGACGGTCGAAACCTTCAACAAGGCCGTGAAGGATCGCAAGGATCCGGAATTCAACCGCATCATGAACCCCGAACAGGTTCCGCTGGTTGACGGTCCTTGGTACGCTGCCGAAATGAGCCCGAAGGTTCACCACTGCATGGGCGGTCTGGTGACCGATATGCAGTGCCGCGTGATGGACATCTCCACAAGCAAGCCGATTCCGGGGTTGTTCGCCGCCGGCGAAGCAACCTCCGGCGTGCACGGTGCCGTCCGTCTGGGCTCCTGCGCCATCCTTGACTGCCTGGTCAACGGTCGTATCGCCGGCCAGGAAGCCGCTAAGGCCTAAATCTGAACGAACCGTTGCGCTGACGGCCTCGCGCCGCAGCGTAAGGTGACTTCCGATTGATTGCGGCGAAACGATTTACTCAAACCGTTTCGCCGCGTTTTGTTTTGATTTCCTCCACAAAGGCATTGTTTATGCGTTTTGCCAAACTCGTCGCTCTGAGCGCTGTTCTGCTGTGCGCCGTCACTACGAGCGGCTACGCGGCCACCGGAGCCGAACGGCACGTTGCCAAAGGCGTGAAATGTGAGATCTGCCACGGTCCCGACAAGGCCAACCCACAGCTGCCGACCATTGACAACTGCAAGACCTGCCATGACATCAAGGCCTTGGTTGAAAAGACCAAAAACGTCAAACCGACCAATCCGCACGTTTCGCCTCACTACCAAGATCAGCTCGATTGCGTGAACTGCCACTACATGCACGAAGAGCCGGTCAACTTCTGCGACCAGTGCCACACTTTCGGCTTTAAAGTACCCTGACAACAAGAAGCCGCCCGAAGGCGGCCCGACGCATTGTCTTTAGTGCTTATTGGCATATAGCCGATCCGGCGAAACGATGACCGGATCGGTGATGTGCCATTCGTTGTTTTCAAGTTTGCGATAAAAGCAGCTCTCTCGTCCGGTATGGCAGGACATACCGCCCACTTGCGTAACGATGTAGAGCACGCTGTCGCCGTCGCAATCGAGTCGTATTTCGTGCAGCTTCTGCACATTGCCCGACTCCTCACCCTTGCGCCACAACTTGCCGCGCGAACGCGAGAAATAAACCCCTCGTCCTGTAACCTGCGCTTCATGCAACGCTTCGGCATTGGCCCAAGCAAGCATCAGCACGCGCCCGCTTTCAAAATCCTGCGTCACCACGGGAACAAGCCCGTTGGAGTTGAACTTCACCTCGTCGATCCAATTCTTTGTCACAACCGCACCGTAATGCCCTTTTCGGCCATGTACTTCTTGGCTTGACGCACAGAATATTCGCCGAAGTGAAAAATCGAGGCCGCAAGCACCGCGTCAGCCTTGCCGATCGTGACGCCTTCGACCAGATGATCAAGATTACCCACACCGCCCGAGGCAATTACCGGTACCGATACGGCTTCCGAGACCGTGCGGGTGAGTTCCAGATCAAAACCTTGTTTGGTGCCGTCGCAGTCCATACTCGTGAGCAGAATCTCACCGGCGCCGAGAGCTGTCACCTTCTTGGCCCACTCAACAGCATCAAGCCCGGTCGCCGTCCTTCCCCCGTGCGTGAAGACCTCCCAACCTTTGCTCGGGTCAGCTCTGTCGCGCCTCCGAGCGTCAATGGCCACCACAATACACTGCGATCCGTGCAGGGCGGCAGACTCTCCGATCAAATCGGGATTATTGACGCCGGCCGTGTTGATCGAAATCTTGTCGGCGCCGGCATTCAAAAGGCGACGGATATCGGAAACTTTGCGCACGCCGCCGCCAACGGTAAGCGGAATAAACACTTGCCCGGCCACGGCTTCGATCACGGACAATATGATGTCGCGCTGATCACTCGAAGCCGTGATGTCGAGAAAGGTCAATTCGTCTGCTCCCTCTTCGTTGTAGCGACGAGCAATCTCCACCGGATCGCCCGCGTCGCGTAACGAGACAAAATTAACACCCTTGACAACGCGCCCTGCGGTCACGTCCAAGCACGGAATGATGCGTTTGGCTAGCATGGTTCGCGTCCTTGTGCACTTTCAATCATTCGACGCCGACAAGCTTTTGGGCTTCGGCAAAATCAATGGTGCCCTCGTAAAGACTGCGGCCGAGAACAGCTCCCATAACGCCGTCTTTTTCCACCTGCAGGAGCGCGCGCACATCGTCGAGCGTATGCATACCGCCCGAAGCGATCACGGGGACTGACACGGCACGGGCAAGTGCCGCCGTCGCTTCCACATTCACGCCAGAAAGCATGCCGTCACGAGCAATGTCCGTATAAAGGAAAGCCGAAACGCCATAGTCTTCAAAACGTTGCGCCAAATCAATGACATCATGCCCGGTACTCTTTACCCAACCGTCGGTGGCCACGATGCCGTCCTTGGCGTCCAGAGCCACAATGATGCTGTCGGTAAAAACAGCACAAGCTTCCTTCAGAAAACCCGGTGTCTTCACGGCGGCTGTGCCGATGACGGCATAACGCACACCCGCATCGAGATACGCTTCGATCTGATCGAGCGTACGGATGCCGCCGCCCACTTCAATTTCGGCGTCTTCTCCGATTTCTTCGATCATTTCACGAATGAGCGGCGCATTTACGGGCTTACCCGTCTTGGCACCGTGCAAATCCACGATATGGATGCGCTCGGCACCCAAATCTGCCCACTGACAAGCCTGATCAACGGCGTCCTCGTTATAGACCGTAATGTTGTTTTCCAAATCTCCCTGACGCAGACGTACGCAACGCCCTTTTTGCAGATCGATTGCAGGAATTAAAAGCATGATGAAACCCGATTGTTTTGAAGAAAGGCTTTCCCTTGAAGCCCAAAATCACTCCGGCCCCTGGCCGAAGCGCAAATGAAAGTTCAAATGTCCCAGTGCACGAAATTTGAAAAAAGCTTCAGGCCGCTTGCGGCGCTTTTTTCCGGGTGGAACTGGGTGGCAAAAATATTGTCTCTGGCAACGGCACACACGAACGGCAACCCGTAACTTGAGGTCCCGGCGGCAAGTGAATCGTCTTCCGGAGCCACAAAATAGCTGTGCACAAAATAAAACCAGCTCTTGTCGGCAATACCGTCCCACAAAGGATGCGCCATGCGCTGCGTGACAGTATTCCATCCCATCTGAGGCACCTTGAGCCGTTCGCCGTTGGCACGCACCAAGGCGGCCTGCAGAAAGCGAATGACTTTGCCCGCCATAAGACCGAGCCCGGCACAATCATTTTCGTCGCTGCGCTCAAAGAGCATCTGCATACCGATGCAAACCGCCAGCACGGGCTTATTGGCCAAAGCACGCAGCACGGCGTCCTTGAGTCCCGACTCGCCCAGGCAACGCATGCAGTCCCCCATCGCCCCCTGTCCCGGAAAAATCACGCGATCTGCCGCATCGATTTCGGCTGCGCTTTGCGTGACCGACACGTCCGCTCCGTGGGCCACGGCCCTGACCGCCTGGCCCACGCTGCGCAGATTGCCGGTGCCGTAATCCACGATCGCTATTTTCATAGTGCGCCCTTCGTGCTCGGAATCACGTCCGCGGCCCGCTCGTCGGTTGCCACCGCAGCACGAAGCGCACGCGCAAACGCCTTAAAGATCGACTCAGCCTGATGATGTGCGTTTTCACCCTTGAGATTGTCGATATGCAGCGTCATGCCGGCGTGGTTTGAAACCGCCTGGAAAAACTCGCGCACGAGCTGCGAATCAAGTGCCCCGATCATCGGAGCGGTAAAGTCGCAGTCAAAATACAACCCCGGACGACCGGAAAGGTCAAGCACAACACGAGACAAAGATTCGTCGAGCGGAATACAAGCTTGTCCGTAACGCACAATGCCCTTTTTTTCTCCGAGGGCCTCTTTGAGCGCCTGCCCGAGCACAATGCCGGCGTCTTCGACCGTGTGATGACCGTCGACATAAAGATCCCCTTCGACCTTCACGTCCAGATCCATCAATCCGTGCCGAGCAATCTGCTCCAGCATGTGATCGAAAAAGCCGATGCCCGTATGAACAGCGCAACGACCGGTGCCGTCCAAATTCAGACGCACCTCGATTTGCGTTTCTTTCGTTTTGCGCGAAATGGCTGCCGTACGCATCAACGGATACTCCCTTACATCGTTGATCGAATCTGCTACGGGCGCAACTCTGCTTCGCGCCCGTGCAGAAATCTGCCGATTACTTTTCGTCCTGAATGCGATAGTGAGCGCTCGCGGCGTGCGCATAAAGCGACTCGCCCTTACCCAAACATTCGGCGATGCGCGCCAGAGGCGTCACCCCCTGCTGCTGCACGTAGATCATGCTCGTGCGTTTCTGGAAGTCATAGACACCCAGCGGCGACGAGAAGCGAGCCGTGCGGCTCGTGGGCAGCACGTGGTTGGGACCGGCACAGTAGTCACCAAGCGCCTCGGAAGAATAACGGCCGAGGAAGATAGCACCGGCATGGTGAATCAATTCGGCCCACTTCTCAGGATCGTCCGTACTCATTTCCAAGTGTTCGGGAGCAATCGTATCGGCAATGCGGCAGGCTTCTTCCAAATCACGCGTCACAATGATGGCGCCGCGATTGGCAAGCGACTGACGGATAATGTCCTTGCGCGGCATTGCTTCGATCTGCCGATCCATCGACGCTTCAACCGCATCGGCAAAAGCCGCGTCAGGAGTCAAAAGCACCGCCTGCGCGAGTACGTCGTGCTCGGCCTGGCTGAAGAGATCCATTGCGATCCAGTCCGGATCGGTCTTGCCGTCGCAAATGACGAGAATTTCAGAAGGACCGGCGATCATATCGATGCCCACGCGGCCGAATACCTTTCGCTTGGCGGCCGCCACATAGGCGTTGCCGGGGCCCACGATCTTGTCGACAGGCTCGATCGTTTCGGTGCCGTAGGCTAGCGCAGCCACGGCCTGTGCGCCGCCGATCGTAAACGCGCGGGAAACGCCGGCCAGACTTGCAGCGGCCAGAACCAATTGATTCTTCTGTCCGCCGGGAGTGGGCACCACCATTTCGATACGCTTGACGCCGGCAACCAATGCGGGCATTGCGTTCATCAAAACAGAGCTCGGGTATGCTGCCAAGCCGCCCGGCACATAGAGACCGACAGAGTCGACAGGCGTGACTCGCTGACCCAACTTGTTGCCGTATTCGTCAGAAACCGAAAAGCTCTTTTCGAGCTCATTTTCGTGGAACACGCGGATGCGGCGGGCGGCTTCTTCAAGTGCCGTGCGCTGTTCTTCAGGCAACGTTTCAAGCGCCTGACGCATTTCTTCAGCGGTAATCACCAAATCGGAGAGCTTTTCTGCGGGCAGTCGGTCAAAGCGAGCCGTGTATTCGAGTACAGCCGCGTCGCCGCGCTCGCGCACATCATCGACAATCGCTTCGGCTCGACGCGTGATCTCCGGATCAACACTGGCGTCCACCGCCACCAATTCACTGAATTTCTTTTGAAAGTCTGCCTCGGCAGACGACAAACGACGGATCTGCATTCTTTCCTCCCTACAAATCTTGCGTTCTTACTCTTTCCGACGGCGCTCTTCGACCACTGAGCGCATGGCATCCATGATCGGCATCAGTTCTTCGCGCTTGAGCTTCATGGCAGCCTGATTGACAATGAGGCGCGACGAAATCGGCGCAATCGTCTTGATTTCCACCATATTGTTGGCTTTGAGCGTCGCTCCCGTACTCACTAGGTCAACAATGGCGTCGGCCAGTCCGGCAATCGGCGCGAGTTCCATAGAGCCGTAAAGCTTGATGAGGTCAACGTGTACGCCTTCACGGGCAAAATAGTCACGCGACCACTTGATGTATTTCGTCGCCACGCGAATGCGGCTGCCGCGGCGCACATTGGTTTCCCAGTCAAAGCCGCGAGGAGCTGCCACGCTCATTCGGCAACGGGCAATACCCAAATCCACAGGCACGTACAGGCCGTTGCCGCCGTGCTCATAGAGCGAATCCCAGCCGGCAACGCCAAGGTCTGCAGCGCCGTACTGCACATAAGTCGGCACGTCGGTTGCGCGAAGCACCACGATGCGGAGATCCTCCCGATTTGTTCCGATCATGAGCTTGCGGGAGTCTTCCGGATTTTCCAGCGGACGAATGCCGGCGGCGGCCAGAAACGGCAACACCTCCTCAAAGATTCGTCCTTTTGATAGAGCAAGCGTAATCATTTCTGCGCCTTTGTTTTTTTATTTTGATAATGGATCTAGTTTAGCCTTTCGATCTGCGCTCCCAACGCAGAAAGCTTGGCTTCAATGCGTTCGTAACCACGATCCAGATGGTAGATGCGTTCGATGACAGACTCTCCCTGAGCTGCCAGCGCCGCAATAACAAGACATGCCGAAGCACGCAAATCGGTGGCCATCACAGTCGCTGCGTCCAGTCTTTCGACCCCCTGCACAACTGCCGTGTGGCCGTCGACGTGAATGTCCGCTCCCATGCGCTGCAGTTCGGGCACGTGCATGAAGCGGTTTTCAAAAATAGTTTCCACAATTCGACCCGTGCCTTGTGCAACGGCGTCAAGCGCCATGAACTGCGCCTGCATGTCGGTCGGAAAGCCCGGGTGCGGAATGGTGCGCACGTCCACCGCCTTGGGACGCCCCGAAATCTTGGCGCGAATCCAATCCTCGCCGACTTCAACTTCACCGCCCGCCTCGCGCAATTTGCCGATCACAGCCTCCATTGCCCAAGGCACAGTATCGGTCACCATCACATCGCCGCCGGTAGCAAGCGCCGCGCACAAAAACGTCCCCGTTTCGATACGATCGGCAATGACAGAATGCTCGCACCCGTGAAGCTTCTTGACACCTTCAATCACGATTTGCGGCGTACCCGCTCCCGTCACCTTGGCGCCCATCTTATTGAGGCATTCGGCCAAATCAATCACTTCGGGCTCTCGCGCCGCGTTTTCAATAATCGTTGTTCCTTCGGCAAGGACCGCCGCCATCATGATGTTTTCGGTGCCGGTCACCGTCACCATATCAGGCACGATGCGGCATCCCTTCAAACGGCCTGCGCTAGCCTGCATGTAACCGTGATCAATTTCGATTTCTGCGCCCATCATCTTGAGCGCCTTGATATGCTGATCCACGGGACGTGCACCGATTGAACAACCGCCCGGCAACGACACGCGTGCATTGCCGAAACGCGTCGTAAGCGGGCCGAGAACAAGCACTGAGGCCCGCATGGTTTTGACAAGTTCATACGGAGCCTGGGTAGAAGTGATATTGCCCGCATTCATTCGAACCGTGCCGTTGCCAAGATCCTCAAACGCAACGCCCATGCCTTCGAGGAGTTTAGCCATCGTACGCACGTCAGCAAGTTCCGGAACATTGTGCAGCACAACATCGTCGGCCGTTAAAAGCGCTGCGGCAATGATTGGCAACGCAGCGTTTTTGGCGCCCGATGCCTTTACTTGTCCGACAAGGCGACGACCGCCGACAATTCTGAGTTTCTGCATATCTCCGTATCCATTCCTGATCATTAGGCCGGCACGCACGCCGCCCCTCGGAAATTTATGTCCGAGTTTTTGATTTTACCGCAGGGATTTCGGCCTCAGTCCGCAATTGCTCTGTCTTTTTACGGTTTTTTCTCAGGAATAAAGCGACTCGAAGCGAACGAAATGATGAATCGGTCCGTGACCGCTACCCACCGTCAGATCGTCGGAAGCGTTGATGGCTTCTTCAATGTAGCGCCGAGCCAAACGAACCGCCTGCGGCAGATCGTCGGTGCGCGCCCAGAGCGCGGCAATGGCCGACGAAAGTGAGCATCCTGTGCCATGCGTATTTTTCGTGTGTACACGAGGGCCGTCCAGATCAATGAACGCCTTGCCGTCATAGAAAACATCGCGAAGCGTCTCTTCAGCACTATGTCCGCCTTTGAGATAGACAGCGGTTTTTCCGCCGCACATATCCCAAAGTTCCCGTGCAGCTTCATGCATGTTTGCGGTAGCACGAACTTCGCGACCGAGCAGTACGGAAGCTTCCGGCAGATTGGGCGTAATCACGTCGGCCAACGGCAACAGCTCTTCCTTGAAAAAGGCAACGGCATCATCGGGCATCAGCCGATCGCCGCTTTTGGCAACCATTACCGTATCAAGCACAACCTTTGGAGCCTGATGCGCTCGCAAAGCCTGAGCCACGGCAGCCATCACGTCCTGAGCGCCGAGCATGCCAATCTTGACGGCATCAATACGCACATCGGCAAAAAGCGTATCAATCTGCTCCTTCACAAACGCCGCAGGAACAGGCATCACACCCGTCACTGCCCTCGTGTTTTGCGCCGTTAAAGCGGCAATGACACCGGTCGCAAACGTCCCCAACGCCGACATCACTTTGACATCGGCCAGAACGCCCGCGCCGCCGGAAGGGTCAACACCGGCAATTGTCAAGACATTTTTGATGTTTCTTGCGCCCATATTTCTCTCACAAACCGCATCTGACGCTGCGTCGCGCCCGTGTAAAGCGAAGCAAATTCCAACGCACGGCGACTGCGTTCGGCCAACGTTCCGTCAACGAACCAGGAAAGCGCAGTCTCCACGGCATCACGCGGATGCGCGGCGTGCACGGCACCGCCTTCGGCGAGTGCATCGGCCACGGCCTTGGCAAAATTAAATGTGCTGGAACCCACCAGCACGGGCGAGCCGGAAGCTGCAGGCTCAATCAAGTTCTGGCAGCCAAACTGTCCGAAGCTACCGCCCATGATGCACACGTCCGACAAAGCACAATAAAAACTCATCTCGCCCATCGTGTCGCCCAGAAGCACCGCAGGTCCTTCTGAGAGACCGGAAAATTCGGGATCTTCGCTTTTGCGAATCACACGACAACCTGAGCGCTTGAAGATCTCGGCCACTTCGTCGAAGCGCTGCGGATGGCGCGGCACAACCAAAAAAACAGCCTCTTCGAGATGCTCGGCAATATGCGGAGAAAACATCGCCTCTTCGCCTTCACGCGTACTTGCAAGCAAAATGACCTTCTTTTTGAACGTGCCCTTGACTTTCGCAGCCAGCTCGACCTGTTTGGGATTCGGACGAATGTCAAACTTCACCGACCCGCAAACGTGGATGTTACGGGCGCCTAGCGCTTTGAGCCTCTCGGCATCTTCCTGACTTTGCGCGAGCACCGCAGCAAAAGAAGCAAAAGCAGGTCCCATCAGCGAAGCCACCAATCTTGCCTGCCCCGCGCTTTTTTCCGATTCGCGCGCGTTGGCGAGAACCACAGGGATGCGGCGCTTTGCAGCCTCCTGCATCATGTTGGGCCAGACTTCCGTTTCCATCACAACGCCCATTACCGGCTTCGTCTCTTCGAAAAACTTCGCCATTAGGCGCGGATTGTCATACGGTAAATAACACTGCACTATGCGACCAGGGTAGCGTTCGGCAATTTTTGCCCCCGTGTCTCGCCCCGTCGGGGTCATACAGGTCAAAAGAATCTCGGCTTGCGGATTTTCCGTAAGAAATGCGTCAATTATCGTGTGCGCCGCTGCTGTCTCACCTACGCTCACCGCATGCAACCACAGTCGGGGCATTGAGGGAGCCGGGTAATGACACCAGCCGAAGCGTTCGTCCCAGTGCTTGAGGTAGTCGGGCTGCTTGCGGGCCCTCTTTCGGAGATAGCACTTTGCCAGCGGCAATGCGCAGTATGTCAATCCTCGATAAAGCGTCGAAATCAGCATCGCTTACGCCTTCAAAAATTCAGTTACGCAACGGTCGCCTGAGCCAAGACAGAATGCATGGCTGCCAGCACTTCTTCGGGCTGGGGGATCACACCGTTGTCCCCCACGGTTGCGCAGGCGCTTTCCGAGACCAGAGAAAAAAGTTCGGCACTTGTGCCCACGATGATGCCAACGGACGGAATCCCTAGCGCTGCCCCCAAATGCGTGAGCCCCGTATCGACGCCAAGCAGGCAACGAGCACCAGCAATCACCTCCGCTATAGCTCTCAAGCTCAGACGAGGCAACACCACGACCTGCCCCGGCACGCTCGAAGCAATCTGTTCGCAGTAGGCTCTTTCCTTGTCGTTGCCCCAGAAAAGAACGCTCATGATGCCGTCGTCAGCCAATTCCCACGCCACTTCAGTCCAGCGGCTCTTAGGCCACAACTTTTCAGCTCGGCTTGTGTTAACGGTGAGCGCCGCATAGGGTGCACGGACACCGGTCGGCGTCATCGGCTTGACATCAAGCCCGTAGTGAAGATCTTCATTCTCAATAGGATAACCCAAGGCCTGCGCAGCCATGGTGCGATAGCGAACCACCGGCACCAATTTGTTCGAAACCGGGAGCGTACGGCTGTAAAAGTGCGCCGCCAACGGCTCCTTGATGTTTTCCTTGGAATAACCCACACTCTCGACCCCGGCCCATCGTGCGACAACCGCCGTGCGGATCAATCCTTGCAGATCAATGACAATGTCATACTTGGCTTCAGCCAGTGCGCGTCGTACAGCCAGGATTTCACCTCGGACCGACGATGAGAAAATGTTCTTGCGCCAACGACGGAAAGCCGTCACCACAAGCTTGTCTACAAAGGGCGAAAGTTTCGGAATGTCGGTAAAACTCTCTTCAACCACCCAACTCAATTCGCAATCGGGATAGTGCTTCTTGATGTCGTAGGCCACCGGCAACGCATGCACGATGTCCCCCATGGAAGAAGACTTGATGATGAGAATTTTTTTGGGCATATCCGCTGTTTATTCGTAAGTCAAAAGACACAAGGGCGACGGACAGCCGCCCTGGCGCCGGGATGTTTCAAGCGTCTTCAAATAACCGTTGCTTCGGCACGACGGGAAAGTTTCTTGCCGAATTCAACGCCAGGCTGATCAAACGGATTGATACCGTAGAGCGTTCCGAGCATCGTGGTCTTGTGTTCGTAAAGCGCCATCAATGCACCCAGACGAGCGGCGTCGAGCTGATCAATGCTGATCGTGGAAACCGCATTGAAGCACTCGGTTTCTT